>ERZ1026862.38-NODE-38-length-63145-cov-7.484102_pt1 | contig 63145 bp, 45 predicted proteins | sample MGYA00380161_ERZ1026862 | MGnify/ENA primary metagenome ERZ1026862 (study PRJEB33269, sample SAMEA4719797) | human gut metagenome | biome: human-associated habitat; feature: organic feature; material: feces | place: Cameroon | collected 2013-10 ... | reverse complement strand
ACAACTCTACGACACCCTATATAAAAAAGAGACCAACCCTTTTGGGTCAGCCTCAGCTCTTATGCTGCGTAGATAATTATGTTGTGTAGCAACATGAAATAGTTGAAAATCAATCTTATCTTGCTCAAATTGCCAACATAACTTTTGCCGCTGCAGGCAAAAGTTGTATTTTGAAGGAAGACACTATCATCTTCAAATACAATATATTATGTTGGAAAAAATCATCAAAAGAAAGTATTATCTGGAGCATCATCATCTGAATGCTCCATTACTGGCGGAACGCGAGGCTTACCTCACTACAATGTTTAGTCGCGGATTGAGTCATGGTGTGCTTCTATCAACGGCCGATTATCTTCTGAGGATAATAGAGTTCCTTAATCTCAGGGATGATGCTCCTTTCCGCAAAGTGAGTATCGGAGAGGTCGAATCTGCTGGGGATCGTTGGGCGAAAACCATCAAGAATCACCCGATGAAACGTCAGGTCGCCGAAACGGCCAAGGAGAAGTTCGTCCTGACCGCCATTAAATGGCTTGGGCCTCTTGGAAAAATCGAGCGATATTCACCTGAAGACAATATTCTGAGCGGATTGTTCTCTAGATGCTATCACAAGCGTCGCTACCTTACTTCGCCGCTTCTAGATGAAAGGATCTCATACCTCCTGCTTTGGAAGGAACGCGGAGCTGCGCAAAGAACTCTTCGTCAAATAGCCTGCTACCAGATGCATATAATAGACTACTTGCACTTTAAAGAACGTCGTATGGTCAAGGAATCCGAAGTAATCCGGGCGGCAGAGGAATGGGAAAGGGCTATCATTCCCGAAGTACGCAAGAAGTCAGGGAGAAAGGAGAACAAGAAGGCTTTCATCCGAGTAGCGTCGGGATGGCTCAGGTGGATGGGTCTATACATCCCCGAGCCAGACACGCCCGTTCAGTACGACTTCATCCAGCGATACCTCGACCATCTTGTCCTGGAGAAAGGGTACTCGGAACGGACGGCAGAAAGTCGAGACAGTATGTTGAAAATCTTATTCCGATATCTTGATGCGGAAGGTCTTCTTCTTGAGAATGTTACGGCAAGCACGATAGATGGGTTTCTAGAGAAGCGTGGTCTGGACGGTTGCTGTCGTCAGGCCATTGCCGGAAATGCTTCCGTTCTCCGCGACTTCTTCCGTTATGCCGAAGACCAAGGGTGGTGCGAACATAATCTCCGCTCGTTCATCCGTTCTCCCAGATGCTACAAGATGGAGTCTGTCCCGTCATTTATCACTTGGAATCAGGTTCGCACGATGCTTAACAATCAAGACGCTGAAAGTCGCCGAGGCATACGGGACCATGCAATCTTGCAACTTCTTTCAGTCTATGGCCTACGAAGCAGCGAGGTCGCCAATCTGAAGCTGAATGACATTGACTGGAGGCGTGAGGTCATTCACTTGAGAAGAGCCAAAGGGTGCCGTCCACAGGAAATGCCACTGGTGAAAAACGTCGGGGAATCCATCATCCGGTATCTAAAAGAGGTCCGCCGTAATGAAGGCGGCTGCGAGTATGTTTTTATTCGTCTCAGAGCGCCTTACCAAAAGATGAGCACGTCGTCAATATACAAGATAGTCCGTGACGAGCTTGTCAAGTATGACCTCAATATCAAACATCGTGGACCACATACTTTGAGACACAGTTGTGCAACCCATCTTGTCAACAGCGGCCATTCCATGAAGGAAGTGGCAGATCTTCTGGGACATCAGATGCTGGACACGACGAGAATATATGCGAAAGTCGATATGGTTGGGTTACGCAAAGTGGCGGACATGGAATGGGAGGGTTTGCTATGATCTTGAAGATACTTGTCGAGACCTATATTGCATATCGCAGGTCACTTGGTGAAAAGTTCGTCACTAACGCTCGGGAATTGCAGATGTTCGTCAACTATGCCGGACTGAAATGTGACGTGAGCACAATAGACCGCTCGTTGTGCGAATCCTTCCTCCTGCATCCGAAAGGTAAAGTTACCGCCAACTGGTTCTGCAAGCACACGGCTCTGAAAGGCTTCTTTCAGTGGGCGGTCGTCAGGGGATACATCGCAAAGAGCCCCTTGCCGGAAGAACTTCCGCGCCGTCCGGAACATATCCGCCCCTACGTCTACTCCGATGATGAGCTCCGCTCCCTCTTCCGCTGCGCCTTGACATATCAAAAGAACAAGAGCGCCATTTATCCTGAATGCGTACGAGAAATCCTAGTGTTGACTTACTTGTTGGGGCTCCGAATCCATGAGACCTTGGGACTGAAGATGGATGACATCGACTTGGACAACCAAATTGTAACCATCGATGACTCAAAGTTCTATAAGACCCGGTTGGAACCGTTCAATGGCATCGTAAAGAAAGAAATCATCACCTTCCTGTCATGGAGGAAACAAATGGGTATGCCGGATGACGCGGACAGCCCATTGTTCCTGAACAAAAAGGGGCTTCCGATGTTGTTGGACTCCATGCATGACATCTTCAGGCGCATATGTGCTAAAGCAGGTATCTTCAGGAGCGATGGTGCCGTATATCAACCGAGACTTCATGACTTGCGACATACCTTCGCGGTAAATAGGCTTATCGCATGGTACGATGCCGGAGAGGATGTCCAGCATCTGTTGCCAACATTGTCAACCTATATGGGGCATACCCATATTGCCCATACATCGGTCTATCTGACGATGACTGACCGACTTCTCGACTGCGCGAACAGCCGCTTTGAATCTTATGTGGAAGGAGGAACAGAATAATGGGAAGCGACAAAAAAAACCAATATGCGGGCTATTGGATACGCCGCTTCCTCTGCGAGTATCTCGTCACTGTAAAGAACATGTCGGCAAATACCCAAAAAAGCTATCGGGATACCTTCCGTCTCCTTCTTGCGAGGGCATCGGCAAGGTTGCGAAAAAGTGTGGACATCCTTCTCCTTGAAGACCTTTCCCCTCAGCTAATCAAGGAGTTCCTGCTATACTTGGAGGAAGATAGGGGTTGTTCTGTAAGAACGCGGAACCAGCGGCTGGCCGCCGTCTATGCCTTAGCAAAATACGTCGCCATGCAGAGCCCAGAACATGTTGAATGGTGTCGAAATATCAGGGCCGTACCAATCAAGAAGGCATCCAAGAAATTGATAAGCTATCTAGAGAAAGACGAGATGCAGAGACTGTTGGAGCTCCCCAATCGTAAGACTGAACAAGGATGGAGAGACTACGTCCTCCTCCTTTTCCTTTACAACACCGGGGCGAGAGCAGAAGAAGCCTCCGCAATAAGGGCAAGGGACATCTCTGTCCAAAAGGGAAGGAACGGGTTATCTGTAGTGACGATAACCGGAAAGGGGCGTAAAACCCGCCGCTGTCCTCTATGGAAGAAGACGAGTGATGCTATCGCCACGCTGATACGAGGCAAAAATGATGACACCCCCGTGTTCTGTAACCGACTCGGAGAACAAATCACCCGCTTTGGAGTGTATGAGATGGTTCGCCGATACGCCGAAAATCTTGAGAGTCAGTTCCCGGAACTAAAACAGAAGCGGATATCACCGCATACAATCAGGCATACCTGCGCCACCCACTTGCTTCAGTCAGGCGTGGACATCAATACAATACGGGCATGGCTTGGCCATGTGTCCGTCAACACGACCAACATCTACGCCGAGGTAAACATGGAGATGAAGGGGAAGGCACTTCTTGCTTGTGAAACAGTAGTCGGGAAGGGAAAAACCGTAAAATGGAAAGACGACAAAGGGCTAATGGCCTTCTTGGACAGCTTATAAAACTCGAAAATTATGTTGTGTTCTTGTAGTTAAAAAGACTAACAATCAGCCGTTTGGCTCATTAACACAACATAATTATCTACGCAGCATAAGACCTGAAGAAAACTAAGTTCAAGGCCGCCTACAAAGGCCAGATGGAACTCTACCTCCGCTGGCTGGACAAATACGAGCGCCAACCCGGTGAAGAAAGCCCGCTTGGACTCCTCCTATGCGCCGCCGGCAATGACGAACAAATCCAACTCCTTCAATTGGGCGATGCTGGCATCCAAGTCTCACAATACTACACGGAACTGCCGGACAAAGACCTTCTCAAGACCCAGTTGCAAAAGCAAATTGCCCAAGCGAAACTCCGTCTGGAGAACAAAAAGGAAGATTAGCGCCCTCATTTCCCCCATATCCCTCACTTCCACCATTCGGCAGAAATGAGGTTTTATTATAGTCGATGTCCTGGCCGATAGAGACGTCTGCTTCACGGCCGGTGAGGAAGGAAGCGGAATTTTGCATATACTCGCTTTGAAAAAGGGGCCACATTGGACGAATCCACCGGAAAACCGAAGATTTTTGCAGAAAAAATCTGTAAGCGAGCCAAAGTGAAAATGCAAGTTACGAACCTGAATTAAACTAAATATCCGTCATTTCCAGCCGCCTCCCAGAGACTTGTAGAGTCCGACTATCGCAAGATTCTCTCTCGTCCTGGCCTCGCTGAACTCAATCTGTGACGACAAATATTTACGCTGGGCATCCAGGACGTCGATATAATTGATGACGCCATTGATATACTGGCTGTTGGCCAGAGTGATATACTTCATCGACGACTCCTCCATTTCAGCTTTCACACGCGAATTGGCACGTGCAGACTGAAAGACGACGGTCGCATCATATACCTCCCTGAAGGCCTGGAGCACATCTTTTTCATATTGCAGCCTTGCCTGCTCGTAGGCAGAGACAGCCGCCTTCATATTGGCCTTGCGCTTTCCGAACTCGAAAATCGGAGAAGCCAGAGTCGCTCCGGTAAACCAGAACGGAGACTTCAGAAAGTTCTTGAACTCATCATTTTCCAAACCCGCTCCGAGGTTTATCACGAATGACGGAAATCTTTCCGCTATGGATATTCCCACCCGCGCTTCTGCCGCTTTCAATGAATGTTCCGATTTCATAAGGTCCGGTCTGCGTTTGAGAATCTCAGAAAGAACTCCCGACGGAACATTCGTAACAGTGTAAATATCTGAGGATGAGATACTCCGTTCAATATCTTTAGGATATGAACCTGTCAGAAAACACAGTTCGCTTTCCTTCAGGGCTATCTGTTTCTGCAAATCCGGAACCATTGCCTGAGCCGAAGCCAATTCCACAAGTGCCTGCTGATAAGGTATTTCCGAGGTAAGTCCACCTTCAGCCCTAAGTTTGGCCTGCTTTACGGACTCCTGTCTGGTCTCCAGAGTATTCGAGACGATTTCCAGTTTCCTGTCCAGACCGAGGAGCTCGTAATAAGCCGATGCCACACTGGCTATCAGACTCATCTTTACTGATTTCTGCGTATCCTCGGCAGCAAGATACTGAGCCATCTTTTCCCGGCTCGCCCACTTCAGACGACCCCAGAAATCCACCTCCCATGCAAGAGAGGCTTTGACAGCAAATTCCAGTTTGTCCGGATTCGTGCTGGTTCCGCCGTAATTGCTGTGGTCATCCTGTCCATAGGCCTTCGCGGAAACCGCAGGTAGCTGGGATGCCTTCTGCATTCTATACTTGTAATGCATTTCATTGAGGCGCTCAGCGGCTATCAGAATATCCTTGTTATAGATCAATGCAGTTTCTATAAGACTCTGGAGTTCAGGGGTTTGAAACACCTCTCTCCAGCCGAGGTCCGCAAAGCTGCTGTCACTGACCTCCTGCGCGAAAGACTCGGGCATCTCTCCCAGATCCGGCTTCTGACAATACTTCGACGCACCGCAGGAACTTAAGGTCAATGTAGATACGGCAACGACTGCCAGCATTGACAAGAATGAACTCTTGCCTTTAAGGTCCGTCTTTATTTTCGGTCTCCATCCTGACATCATTGACCTGAATTTATAAATTACCACAAAGAAGAACGGCACGAATACGATTCCGGCTGTAATTCCGGCAATCATTCCGAAGAAGACTCCGGTTCCGATGTTCTGACGGCTCTCAGAGCCCGGTCCGGTGGCGAATACCAGCGGAAGCATACCGAGAATAAAGGCCAATGATGTCATCACGATAGGCCTGAATCTCAGTTTGGCGGCGGTCACGGCAGCATTGACAACATCCTTTCCGGCCTCGACCTCTTCTTTCGCGAACTCGACGATAAGAATCGCGTTCTTGGCCACGAGCCCGACCAGCATGACAAGTCCGATCTGGAAGTAGATATTGCTTTCCATGCCCAGGACCGCGATGCCGAGATATGCGCCTGCTATCGCAATAGGAAGGGACAATATGACCGCCACAGGGACCAGCCAGCTTTCATACTGGGCCGCAAGGAAGAGGAACACGAAGAGCAGTGCCAATGCCAGGACGAGTCCTGTCTGACCGCTTTCTTTCTTTTCCTGGTAGGACATTCCGCTCCATTCCACGCCGATGTTGTCCGGCAGATGCTTGTCCGCTATTTCCTGAAGTATCGCCAGGGCGTCTCCGGAGCTGACTCCGTTCGCCGCCTCGCCTCTGATTGTGGACGAGTTGTACATATTGAACTTCTTTATGGTGCCAGGACCTGTAGTATAGTGGGTATTGCCCAAAGCATTGACAGGAATCATGGTGCCGCCGGAACTCTTCATGAAGAAGAGGTTAAGGTTGTCAGTGTGGGCGCGGTATGGCGCATCCGCCTGGATATAAACACGATAGATTCGGTTATACATATTGAAGTCATTGACATAGATCGCACCGGTGAAGGCTTTGAGCGTAGCGAAGACGTCTGCCATTGACAATCCCAGAAGCTGGATTTTGTCGCGGTCGGCGTCGAAGTACAACTGAGGTATGTCCGCCTGCATTCCGGAGGAGAGACCGGTAAGTTCCTTCCTCTTGGAGGCGTAGTACAACAGGGTGTCCGATGCGTTCTGCAGGTCCTGATATGTCGCGTCACCTCTGGCTTCCAACACCATAGAGAAGCCTCCGGATGTTCCGAGTCCCGGAATTACCGGCGGCGTGCTGATATACACGCGGCTCTCCGGATAACGTGACAGGGAATCCCTGACCATGGCTATCGTCTTGGACATGTCGGTCACCTTGCGCTTGTTCCAAGGCTTGAGGATCACGGTCAATGTACTGCTTGACTGGGATGTCCCCACGCGAGGGCTCGAGCCTGTGACATTGAGGACATAATCCACATCGTGCTGGCGCAGCAGGAATTCCATTGCCCTGTCGGTAACGACTCTGGTGCGCTCGAGGGTGGCACCCATAGGGAGTTCCAGTTCCACGGTGAAGTAGCCCTGGTCTTCTTTAGGGATGAAACTCTGAGGTACGATGCGGGCCAGGACAAAGATGCCGATTATGGCCACTCCGAAGAATGCGAACATACGTCTGGAGTTGCTGACGGCGAGACGTACCATCTTCGCATAGAACGAGGTACCATTGTCCATCCACAAGTTTATCTTTCTGAAAATGAAGTTCTTAGGCCTCTGTTCTCCGTGCGGCTTGAGGAATTTCGAGCACATGACAGGGCTCAGGGTAAGGGCCACGACTGTCGAGATGATGACAGACACGGCGATGGTCACTGTAAACTGACGGAAAAGCTGGCCGGTAATTCCGGACAGGAAGCTCACCGGCACGAATACGGCGCAGAGCACAAGTGACATGGCCACGAGGGCGCCTCCGATTTCCCGCATCGCTTTCTTGGTCGCCTCATATGGAGACAGATGCTCATTGGTCATTATCCTGTCCACGTTTTCGACCACGACGATGGCATCATCGACCACGATTCCGATGGCGAGGATGAGTCCGAGGAGGGTCATCATATTCAGCGAGAAACCGAAGATGAGCATGACCCCGAATGTTCCTATCAATGATATAGGTACTGCTATGGCAGGGACCAATGTCGCCCTGACGTTCTGCAGCGAGAGGAATACCACCAGTATGACGAGGATGAGGGCCTCGAACAAGGTCCTGTAAACGTGATGGATGGACTCGGAGATGTAAGTGGTCATGTCGAACGGAATGTTGTATGACATTCCTTCAGGGAAACCGGCACTGATTTCTTTCATCTCGGCCCTGACGTTTTCAGCGACCTCCATGGCATTGGCTCCGGGGAGCATATAGACATTGACAACGGCCGCATTGCGGGCATTGATTCCGCTCTCGGTGTTGTACGACTGGGCCTCCAGCGATACGCGGGCCACATCCTTCAGGCGGATGATGGAGCCGTCTTCGCCAGTGCGGACAACGATGTTCTCAAACTCTTCTACAGAGGACAGACGACCGGGCGCGGTAATCGGGATGGTTATGTCCACGTCCGTAATAGGCTGCTGGCCAAGGACTCCGGCCGCCGCCTCGCGGTTCTGGTCTTTCAATGCGCTCTGCAGATCCTTCACGGTGATTCCGAGGCTGGCCATCTTGTCAGGCTGTACCCATATCTGCATCGCGTAGTAACGTCCTCCGACATTGGAAACGCCTCCGACACCCGGCACTCGCCTGAGCCTGTCCTGGATGTTCAATGTCGTATAGTTGCTGAGGTAAACCTCGTCAAATTTCGGGTCGTCCGACATGATGGTAATCGTCATCAGTTTGCTGGACGATTCCTTTTCCACGGATATGCCGTTCTGCACGACCTCGGCTGGAAGCCTGGACTCCGCCAGCTTCACCCTGTTCTGGACCTCAACCGCAGCAATGTCCGGGTCTGTAGAAATGTCGAAGGTCAATGTTGCCGAGTACCATCCGTTGTTGGAGTTGGTCGACTCCATATAGAGCATACCTGGAGTACCGTTCAATGACTGTTCGATAGGCGTGGCTACCGCCTGGGAGACAGTCTGTGAGTTGGCGCCAGGGTATGATGTAGAGACACTGACTACAGGAGGGACGATTTTAGGATACTGGTCCACCGGGAGCAGTGTCAATCCAATCAGTCCTACCAGTACGATTATAATAGATATGACAGTCGAGAAGACCGGCCTGTCAATGAAAAAATCAGATTTCATAAATTATTGTCTGTTCAGGTTCCGCATGTGCGAAACATCGCTTTTTGAGCCCGCGAGGGCGAGTATAAGTCCCTATCCACGAGTGGATTGATTCCGGGAAAGGGAAAAAATGTGCGCGTGGTTTTCAGCACTTTCTATTCCTGCTCAATCTGGCTGTAAGGGACTGATTCCACCTTGTTTCCATGAGAGAGTTTGTGCTGGCCTTCCACTACAATGACTTCTTTTGCTTTCAATCCGCGTTCAACCACAGTGACATTTTCCACTTCAGGTCCCGTCTGGATAAAACGCTTCTCTACTGTCGCATCAGGCTTCACCACATAGATAAACGAACCGCTTTTCTCGATAGTAATCGCTTTTGTAGGCACTGCTACGGCATTCTCTCTTACGTCCAGGAGCACTCTGACATTGGTGAACTGTCCAGGGAGGAGTTCCCTGTCAGGGTTCGGCATCTCGGCACGGACAGAGAATGTTCCGGATTTCGCATCAACGAGAGGGTCAGCGAAATCCACCAGACCCTTGAATTTATACTGGGACTTGTCTGCCATGGTTATAGTCACATACGGATTCCAATGACGGCTGGTATCTTTCTGACCGAGATTTACGTTTCTTGCCTTGGATTTCTGATAGTCAAGGTCGGTCATCTTGAATTCCACCAATACGGTATCACTCTTCACGACATTGGCAAGGAGAGACTGTGCTCCCGGACCCACCAACGTTCCAATATCCACGTGTCTTTCACTGATGTAGCCGCTTATAGGTGAGCGCACTGTAGTGTAGCTCAATGCCAGTTTGGCTTCGGTCAGGTTCGCTTCACTGACATGGACATCAGCCTTGGCACTTTCATACGCCGCAATTGCATTGTCAAGGTCCAGCTGGCTCGCAGCTTTCTGTTCGAAGAGAGGCTTGATTCTGGCAAGGTCCCGCTCCGCCTTGAGCGCTATCGCCTTGTTTTTAGTCACCAGAGCTTCAGCCCTGTCCACCTGAGCCTTATATTGTTTCGGGTCAATGATAAAGAGTATCTGGTCTTTTTTTACGTAAGTTCCCTCTGCGAACATCATTTTTTCGAGATAGCCTTCGACTCTTGCCCTGACTTCCACGAACTGCTGGGCGCGGATTTTTCCCGGAAATTCTCCGTAAACTTCCACGTTACGTGTCCTGACGGTATCAACTCCGACTATAGGAAGAATTTCTTCAGCATGTCTTGGTCTCAAGAAAATGACGAGCACGACTGCAGCAAGAACAGCCACAGTGACGATGCCAAAAATGGTTTTTTTGCTAAGTTTAGCCATAATGTTGTAGTTTATTTGAGGAAATAAAACTTGAGATTAGGATTTCACCCTCTATCAAAGACCGTTCCACAAGTGGCCGGAGCGGCTTCATCACTAGTGGAACGACAGAAGAAAAGTGTTGGTAAAACACACAGTATTTGTTATTTTTGCGACACTTGGTTCGTAAATAATTTATACTATGGTAAAACATATCATTTTGTGGACTCTGAAGGACACTTTGTCCGAAGAAGAGAAGATTTCCGTCAAAGCTTCTATTAAAGAAGGCCTTGAATCACTTCAGGGTGTCGTTCCAGGCCTCATTGACATCAAGGTTCAGATTGACGGCAGACTTGCTTCTTCCAATGCCGATCTCATGTTGGACTGCACCCTCGAATCTGAGGAGGCTCTCAAGGGATATGCCGTTCATCCGGCTCATGTTGCCGTTGCCAACAGCCGTGTCCGCCCTTTCACTGCCGTCAGGTCCTGCCTTGATTTCACGATTTAGCAAGGTGTCTGTCAGGTCCAGAGCTGTACTCCAGCCAGGAAAGACACCAGAATGCCAGGTTATTTTTTGAAGGTTACTAGATTACTCCGGCAAAGAACGATGCGAAGAATACCGTCAATATTCCGCTGACGACTATTGACAGGCTGCTCATCGCACCTTCTATGGCTCCCATTTCCATTGCTTTCGTTGTTCCGATTGCGTGAGATGAGGAGCCGATTGCTATACCCTTTGCTATAGGTTCTTCTATATGCAGCAGTTTCAGGAATTTCTCGGCAAACACATTGCCGATTACGCCTGTTATGATGATAACTACCACTGTCACAGCGACATAGCCTCCAAGTTCTTCTGACACGCCTATACCAATGGCGGTCGTGATGGATTTGGGCAGGAATGTGACGTATGAAGCATGGTCGAAATGCAGGATGAAGGCCAATGCAATTACAGACAGGATGCTGGACAGCACTCCCGAGCATATCCCTGCCAAAACTGCCTTATAGTTTTTCTTCAACAGCTCCACTTGCTGATATAAAGGCACTGCAAGACAGATTGTTGCAGGTGTAAGCAGATATCCGATGAAGTTGGCTCCTTTCATATAGGAGTCGTAACTCACTCCTGTGCAGAGGAGTATCGCAATTACCATTATTATGGATACCAGAAGCGGGTTCATGAGTGACCACTTGGTTTTCTCTTTTAGCCACACACCCAAAAAGTATGAGCCAAGACTTATCAGCACTCCGAAGAATACTGATTCTGTAAATAATTCTTTCATTTGGTTTTACCTCTACGAATTACGGTCTGGGTAACAAGACCTGAAACACCCATCACGACAAATGTGGTGACAAACGTCACTATTACGTATTTCACAAGTGAGCTGCTGATAATGTCCCAAGATGTGATCAATCCCACGGCTGCGGGGATGAACATCATTGGCATGACTGCGATAAGAAATGAACTGACCTCACGGATATCATTGACCTTCAAAAGTTTGCATTCAAGGGCAGCGAACATGAGGGCTATTCCGTAGATGCTTGCGGGTATCGGCAACGGGATGAGATAGTGAAGGAACTCGCCCAGGAAGGAGAATCCGATGACTATCAGAAACTGAATAACGAATTTCATAAGTTGGATATATAATTTTCTATTATTGCAGCTGTCTTTTCCGTCCCGAGTCGGCAGGTGTCAATGCAGATGTCGTATTCCGGGGCGTATCCCCAGCTGAGTCCGGTATAGAAACTGTGATAAGCGACTCTGCAGTCGTCTGTCGTGTGGACAAAGTCTTCGGCCTCGGCCAGACTAAGGTTTTCCTCTTCTGCTGCATTGACAATTCTGTCGGACAGTTTGCCGTGCAGGAATATGGTCACCAGGTCTTCTCTATCTCTGAAGATAAAGTTCCCGCATCGGCCGATTATTATACAGTCCTCATTTCCAATCATTTTCATGAATGCGCTGCGGAATTTTTCTCTTACAGCTGTCCTCTCGAACGGGAATTCGGAGATAGCTGACATGAGTTCATCGACAGGTCTTTCATCGAAGAAACTTGTCATTTCATCAAGGATTCCCATTTCTTTTGCCTTTGCCATCAGGCTTTTTCTAGTGTAAAGCGGTATGTCGTAATGCCTGGCCAGTATTTCACCGACATTAAGTGCACGGCATCCGCATTGTCTGGCAATTGTTATTATCATATCTTTCGTTTTACTATCGGTTGTGCAAGTTGTTGCACCCGAACTGTCTTTTCATAAACATCTATGCGGTTAAGCTGTGACATGCATCCAGCAGTCTTGCCGGACGGCGCCACGCCACAAACCATAACGCATTGATAATCAGATACCATTCTATCATCAGTGTGGATTTACGGCCATTTTTTAGCCACAAATCCACACTCAATTTTATAACAGCCTGATAGCCAATACTTTCCGTATCACTCCCGTGGCACCGTCCCGCCACCACTCCCCAAGGCACCAGGCGTCATCAGACGCCGGGCGGAGAACAGCGAAGCGCCGACCATCGAGCGTTGGTGCGCACGGAGCCCCGATCGTCCCCCTCCAGGGGGATTGAGGGGGTTAGGAAGCGTCCTCAGACGCCGGGCGGAGAACAGCGAAGCGCCGGCCATCGAGCGTTGGTGCGCACGAAGCCCCGATCGTCCCCCTCCAGGGGGATTGAGGGGGTTACGAAGGGTATTTGAGGCTCACGCCTCAAATGCCCAATGCCCTATATCTGTCCTATGAAACAGATTCTCGCAATCGATCTTCCCGACAGCCTCAAGTGCCTTGTCATGAGCTTCCTGCAGAGACGGCGCAGAAGCAAGCACCATCAGGACACGACCGCCATTGGTAACAAGAGAATGACCTGCCTTGTCGAAAGCCTCATGACCCTCGCCCTCAAACTTCTTGAGAGACGTACCCATGTGATAAACACGGACAGAAGGGTCCTTGAGAACCTCATCGACACCATTGATCTCGAAACCCTTCTTGTACGAACCCGGATAACCCTTGGACGCAAGAACGAAACCGAGAACAGCATCAGAAGACCACTTGGTAAGAGGCATAGGAGTCTTGTTGGCAACAGCCCAGAAAATCTCGAAAATATCCGACTCCAGACGAGGAAGGACAACCTCGGTCTCAGGGTCGCCGAAACGGCAGTTGAACTCGATAACCTTGATTCCGTCAGGAGTCTTCATAAGGCCGCCATAAAGCACACCGCGGAACGGAATACCTTCTGAAACCATGCCGGAAGCGATAGGCTTCATGACATGCTCAAGTGCATAAACCTCATCCTGCTCAGTGATGAAAGGAAGCGGAGTATAGGCACCCATGCCACCGGTATTCGGGCCCTCATCATTGTCAAAAGCCCTCTTGTGATCCTGGGCGAGAACCATAGGCTCCACCTCAGAACCATTGACAAAACAAAGGAGAGAAAACTCAGGACCGGTGAGGAACTCCTCCACCACTACCCTGCCGTGACCGAACTTGTCATCCAGAAGCATATCCTTCAATGCAGCGTCAGCTTCCTCGAGAGTTTCAGCTACGACAACACCCTTGCCGGCAGCAAGACCGTCATACTTCAGCACAATAGGAAGCTTTCCGGCATTGACATAAGCGAGAGCCTCATTGTAGTCAGAAAAAGTGCGGTAAGCCGCGGTAGGGACATTGTATTTGGCCATCAGCGACTTGGCGAAATCCTTGCTTGACTCGATACGGGCAGCAGCCTTCGAAGGACCGAAAATCTTCAGCCCGCGAGACTCGAACTCATCCACGATACCGGCAGCCAGAGAAACCTCCGGACCTACGACAGTAAGGTCAATGCCTTCATTCTCAGCGAATTCAGCAAGTTCATCCACCTGAGTATCCTCGAGCGGAACACACTTGGCCTGACGTGCTATACCGGCATTGCCAGGAGCACAAAAAATCTTCTCCACCCTGGATGAACGGGAAAGAGCATCCACGATGGCATGCTCTCTTCCGCCACCTCCGACAACCAGGACCTTGGCCCTGTGCGGGATATTGCAATCAGTCATAACTACTAATGTTTGAAATGACGCTCACCGGTAAAGAGCATGGTGATACCCTTCTCGTTGGCAAGCTTAACAGAATCTTCGTCACGGATACTTCCGCCAGGCTGAACGATAGCCTTGATACCATACTCTGCAGCAAGAGCCACGCAGTCATTGAATGGGAAGAAGCCATCAGAAGCGAGCACAAGCCCCTCAGTCATAATATCTTTACCCTCTTCCTTCAATGTATTCTGAGCCTGTTTCAGAGCGATCTCAGCAGAACCGATACGGTTCATCTGACCTGCACCGACGCCATAAGTCATACCATTCTTGGCGACCACGATGGCATTGGACTTCACATGCTTGACAATCTTCCATGCGAACTCGAGATCCTCAAGCTGCCCTGCAGTCGGCTTGGCCTCGGTAACACACTGGTCAGCAGAAACCGGTTTGGTATTGATATCCCTGTCCTGAACCAGCATACCGCCATTCATGCTCACATACTGCTTGCGGACAACATTGTCCTTAGTCATATCGACTTTCAGAACACGAAGATTCTTCTTGGTGCAGAGAAGTTCGAGAGCATCAGGAGCGAAAGAAGGTGCCATGACAATCTCGAGGAAAATAGGCTTGAGCATCTGTGCAGTCTCAAGGTCAATCTCCCTGTTGGCAGCCACGATACCGCCGAAGATACTGGTCTTGTCAGCCTCATAAGCCTTCTTCCATGCCTCTGCGATAGTCTTTCCTGTAGCGCTTCCGCAAGGGTTCATGTGCTTAACGCCCACGCAGAACGGCTCATCGAACTCACGGGCAATATTCAGAGTAGCATTGGCGTCCTGGATATTATTGTAAGACAACTCTTTGCCATTAAGCTGCTCTGCTGTTGCAAGAGAGAACGGCTCCTTTACAGTACTTGCAAAGAACTTGGCCTCCTGATGAGGATTCTCACCATAGCGAAGTTCCTGCTTCATGTCATACTCGAGGAACAACTTCTCAGGAAGACCTGCCTGTGCACGCATATATGTAGAAATAGCCATATCATACTCTGCAGTATGAGTATATGCCTTGGCAGAAAGTTTCAGACGAGTCTCACGGGTAGTATTTCCGTCAGCCTTGATCTCAGAGAGAATGGTCTCATAATCAGCAGGATTGCAGACAACGGTCACAGACTCCCAGTTCTTGGCAGCGCTGCGCAACATTGACGGACCTCCGATATCGATATGCTCGACAGCATCCTCCATTGTCACATCCGGCTTCGCGATGGTCTCGCGGAAAGGATAAAGATTCACGCAGACAAGGTCGATTGTGTCAATGCCATTGTCCTTCAATTCCTTCATGTGCTCAGGAACGTCACGACGTGCAAGAAGGGCTCCGTGGATTTTCGGATGGAGAGTCTTCACACGACCATCACAGATTTCCGGAAAACCGGTAACATCACTAACACTTGTAACAGGAACGCCTGACTCTTTCAGGAGTTTCATTGTGCCGCTCGTAGAAAGGATTTCCCATCCGAGAGCAACCAGACCTTTGGCGAATTCTACCACGCCGGTCTTATCACTAACACTGATTAAAGCTTTCATTTCAATACTATATTACAACTATTCGACTAATTCATTTTCCGCAAGTTATCAAGTCATCTAACTTGCTTGGTATCTGCGCAAATGGAAGTTTGTCTCCACTTGGAGACACCGCCACAAAAAAGCATGCGGGCCACAATATGACCCGCCACACCAAATTACAGCAGAGCGATATCCACGCCCGGAGTATCGGTCACACGGCCGATGACAGTAGCCTTGTCTCCATGAGATGCGAGAATGTCAATAGCTTTCCGGGCCTCAGTCTCATCCATGGCAAGCACCATTCCGACACCCATGTTATAGATATTGAACATCTCACGATGCTCGATATTGCCATGCTTCTCCAGGAAACGGAAAATAGGAAGAATCTCCCAAGTTCCCTCATCCACATGAATACCCTGGCCATCCTGAAGGATACGAGGGATGTTCTCATCGAATCCGCCGCCGGTGATGTGGGCAACACCATGGACGTCACAGTTCCTGATGACATCCAAAACCTGTTTCACATAAATTCTGGTAGGGGTCAATGCTACCTCTCCGAGAGGTTTGTCACCCAATTCAGGATAAACCTTATGAAGATCGAGAGCCGCATCAGAGAAAATCTTGCGGACAAGACTGAAACCATTGGAATGAACACCGGAAGAAGCGATTCCCACGAGGACATCCCCCACCTTGACCTTCGTTCCGTCAATGAGTCTGGACTTCTCGACAACTCCCGTGGTATAGCCGGCGATATCATACTCTCCGTCACTATACATACCTGGCATCTCGGCAGTCTCACCTCCGATAAGCGCACATCCAGCCTGACGGCATCCCTCGGCGACACCTGAAACGATAGCCTCGATCTTGGCAGGAATATTCTTTCCTACTGCCACATAATCAAGGAAGAAGAGAGGTTCCGCACCCTGAGCAAGAACATCATTGACACACATTGCGACAGCGTCAATGCCGATAGTGTCATGCTTGTCCATCGCGAATGCAAGTTTGAGTTTGGTTCCGACACCGTCAGTTCCGCTCACGAGAATCGGTTCCTTAATGTTCAGAGCTGAAAGGTCGAACATTCCGCCGAATGCACCAATGTTACCCATCACGCCCAGACGAGATGTCGAAGCCACATGTTTCTTGATACGTCTTACAACATCGTATCCGGCTTCAAGGCTTACGCCCGCTTTTTCATAATCTACTGCCATAGATGTAAATATTTTATGTTTTATATTTTCTAAAATTTGCCGTCTTTGTTAGCCTCATCGAAACTAGCATAGAGGGACGTAGGATAATTTCCGTTGAAGCATGAAAGACAGAGGTCACTCCTCTTTCCGGCCTCGAAGAGGGACTCCTCGGAAAGGAAGGCCAATGTATCCGCTTCTATCGCCTGACGGGCCTCATCCAAAGTCCTTCTGGCACAGAGCAGTTCATCATAAGTGGAGATGTCCACGCCATAGAAGCAAGGGAACTTGATCATAGGGCTGGCAATCCTCACATGGACCTCGGTCGCACCGGCCTCACGGAGCATCCTGACGATTCTTCTGGAAGTGGTACCGCGCACAATCGAGTCATCGATAAGCACTACCCTCTTTCCTGACACAATACTCTTTACAGGGGAAAGCTTCATCTTCACGCCCTTGTCCCTCATCGCCTGTGACGGCTGGATGAACGTCCTTCCTATATACTTGTTCTTGATGAGTCCCATCTCATACGGCAGACCGCTCGCCTCAGCATAACCCATTGCAGCACTGAGACTTGAATCAGGCACACCGACAACGATGTCAGCCTCTATAGGAGACTCCTTGAACAGGAGTTTTCCGGATTCCTTGCGGAAAGTATGGACGTTCATATTTTCGATATCACTGTCCGGACGCGAGAAATAAATGTATTCCATCGCGCACATGGCGTGACGCTGATACTCGGAATAGCGTCTGCTCCTGACACCGTGATGGTCAATGGTAATAATCTCACCAGGTTCAATGTCCCTGATGAATTCTGCGCCGATGGTGCTGAACGCGCAGGTCTCGCTACTGACCACATATCCGTCCCCGAGCTTGCCGAGAGACAATGGTCTGAGGCCATATTTGTCACGGCAGGCATAAATCCTGTTTTGAGTCATGATGACAAAGGCGAAAGCGCCTTCAATCATGTTCAATGCCTCCATTATCGGATAGATACGAGGTTTCTTGCGCTCATGAGGATCCTTCTTTATAAGATGCGCCAGGACTTCACTGTCAGAAGTGGACTGGAAAAGGCTTCCCCTGTCCTCCAGATAGCGTCTGAGCAGATCGGAGTTCACGATGTTTCCATTGTGGGCCAATGCGAAATCCCCTGAATTATGTCTGAACAGGAACGGCTGCACATTCTCGATTCCGCCGCCTCCGCTCGTAGAATAGCGGACATGTCCGATAGCCATATCTCCCTGAAGTTCAGAAAGATTGTCGTTATTGAACACCTCTGTGACAAGGCCCAGGCCCTTCACACGGCGCAACTGTCCTTCAGCATTGACAGAAACTATTCCGCAGCCTTCCTGGCCCCTGTGCTGGAGGGAATGGAGTCCGTAGTAGGTTACCTCGGCCGCATCCTGCACGCCCCATACGCCGAACACGCCGCACTCCTCATGCAGTCCGCGGAACGGCTCGCCTTCAAGGCCCATGCCGCTCATTATCTTATCTCTAATTTCCATATTCAGCCATTTAATTCAGCCTTAAGGCGTTCATATACAGTATTGTAGCCCTGACCTACCTTTCCATTGTCGTGACGGAAACGGTCCTTGTCCAGTTTCATTCCTGTCTCGATGTCCCAGAAACGGGCACTGTCCGGAGTAATGTCATCTGAAAGGATAATCGTTCCGTCAGGTAGTCTTCCGAACTCGATTTTGAAGTCCACAAGAGTGATGCCTATCTTACGGAACACAGGAACGAGGATATCATTGATTTTCCTCGTAAGCCTGTAGATTTCAGCAAGTTCAGCCTTATTGACAAGACCAAGCGCGATGGCATGGCTGTCATTGATGAGGGGCTCTCCCAAATCCTCGGACTTGTAGCACAGATCTATCACTGGCTCATCAGGAACGACCCCTTCATCCATTCCGAGGCGGTGCGCCATCGAGCCGGCAATCACGTTTCTTACAATGACTTCCATGGCGATGGAGTCCACACGTCTGCAAATCTGCTCGGTGTCTGAGATTCTTTCAATGAAATGAACAGGAACTCCCGAATCGGCCAGCAGTTTGAAAATCATGCTGGAGATAGCATTGCAGTACAGTCCCTTATCCTTGATAAGAGCCTTCTTTATCTTGTAGTATGCCGTAATGGCGTCAGTATATTGGATGATGACCTTGTCAGGCTCATCAGTGGCATATACCTTTTTGGAAACGCCGTTATGGATCATTTGAGTCTTTTCCATTACTCTCCTCTGAAATATTTTACTGCATTGTCAAAGAGAGGCTGTTCAAGGTTTGCAGCAATGTTCTTGAACAGGTTGTTCTCGTAACGCTCCGAGTGGCCCATCTTTCCGAGAATCTGGCCGTTCTTGCTTATGATGCCCTCGATTGCATAATATGAACCGTTAGGGTTGTTAGGAGAACGCATCGTAACATCCTCGTCGATAGGCTCGGCATACTGGAACGCCACCTGGCCATTCTCGAAGAGTTCCTTTGCAAGTTCCTCATTGACAACGAACTTGCCCTCTCCGTGGCTGACAGGAATACCATAGGTATCACCGATATTCATACCTGCGAGCCAAGGTGAATTGACACTTGCCACGCGGGTGAACGCAATCTGCGAGATATGTCTGTTGATATCGTTTCTGAACAATGTCGGAGAATCCTTGGTCACGCAGCCGAGATGTCCGTAAGGGAGAAGTCCCGACTTGACGAGGGCCTGGAATCCGTTGCAGATTCCGAGAATGAGACCGCCGCGTGCGATGAGAGCCTCAACAGCAGCCGCAATCTTCTCATTGTTAAGGACATTGGCAATGAACTTGCCGCTTCCGTCCGGTTCGTCGCCGGCAGAGAATCCGCCGCAGAACATGAGAATCTGACACTCGTCAATGTTGCGCTTCATCTCATCGATGGAGTCGAACACATCCTGCTCGGTAAGATTGCGGAACACACTCATCTTCACCTTCGCGCCGGCCTTGCGGAATGCCTTTGCGGTATCGTAATCGCAGTTTGTTCCAGGGAACACCGGCAGGTATGCCACCGGCTCCGCTATTTTCTCGCCCTTGTATCTGAGATCCTGCTTCTTGGCCTTGAACGGCTTGACGCCTTCCATGCCCTTAGGCAGGAGACGCTTCATGTCAGGGGTGCTGGTAGCCGGATAAACCTTCTCATAACTGTCAAATGCACTCTCCACAAGAGCATCCATCGGGATATTCTTGCCGTTGATGCGGAGATTTCCGTCAACGCCTGAAGTAACCACACCGAGTAACTGTGCATTTTCGAAGTCAATGTCAGATTCGGTTTCGATTATGATTGAACCGTAGCTGTAATTGAAGAGGTCTCCATCTGCGACATTGACATCCACTCCGAATGAATTTCCGAAGGACATCTTGCAGAGGCCTTCCGCAACACCGCCGAAACCGACAGCCCATGCAGAAACCGCATTACCCTTTTCAATCTGCTCCTCGACGAATGCCCAGTTACGCTTAAGCTGTTCTACATCAGGCATATAGTTCTTGAGTGGAGTATGTTTTACAAGCCAGAGCTTGTTGCCTTCCCATTTCAGTTCAGGAGAAATGACATTACCTGCATTGACAGTAGTGATACCGAAGGAGATCAATGTCGGAGGGACATTGATGTGCTCGAAGGTTCCGCTCATCGAGTCTTTTCCGCCGATAGACGGTAGCCCGAGCGCGATCTGCATTTTCAGCGAACCGAGGAGCGCACTCATCGGCTTGCCCCAGACAGCAGGCTCGTGGGTCATTCTCTCGAAATACTCCTGGCAGGAGAATCTCATCTTCTCGAAATGGCCGCCGGCAGCAACTACTTTGGCGCAGGCCTCAATCATTGAATATGCGGCTCCGTGGTATGGGCTCCACTTGGCAATCACAGGGTTGAAGCCGAATGCCATCATGCTCGCGGTATCGGTATAACCGTCTGTAGGGAGTTTCTGCACTGAAACCTGCGTTTCGGTAAGCTGAAGTTCTCCACCATAAGGCATGAGGACTGTAGAGCGGCCGATGGTAGAGTCGAACATCTCTATCAATCCCTTCTGGCTCACCACGTTGGCATCGCTCAGGTTGTTCACGAGCTTTTCCTTGAGTGACTCGCCCTCGACTTTCCTTTCGAAAGGATTCTTCTCCTCTACGGCTGCGATTCTTGCCTTTGCATAATGCTTGGCACCTGCGCTGTCAATGAATTTTCTCTGGAGGTCTGCTACGACCTTTCCGTTATAGTACATTCTCATGCGCTCAGTGTCAGTAACATCCGCAACATGAGTAACTTCGATGTTCTCGCTGTGGCAATATTCCATGAACTCAGCCTCGTCCTTTGCCTCGACTACGACTGACATTCTCTCCTGAGACTCGCTAATGGCCAATTCGGTAGCATTGAGTCCATTATATTTTACAGGGACTCTGTCGAGATAGATGTCCAGACCGTCGGTAAGCTCACCGATTGCGACACTCACGCCGCCGGCACCGAAGTCATTGGACTTCTTTATAAGCTTGGTCACTTCCGGACGGCGGAACAGTCTCTGGAGTTTTCTCTCCTCAGGAGCATTTCCCTTCTGGACCTCACTGCCGCATGTCTCAAGAGACTCCTCAGTGTGCTCCTTGGATGAACCGGTTGCACCACCGATACCGTCACGGCCTGTACGACCTCCGAGAAGGAGGACGACATCTCCTGGGGCCGGTGATTCGCGGCGGACCTTGTCGGCCTTAACGGCTCCTACGACAGCACCTACCTCGAGACGTTTTGCAGTATATCCTTCGTCATAGATTTCTCTCACGTGAGTTGTGGCAAGACCTATCTGGTTACCGTAGCTGGAATAGCCGTGGGCTGCCTTCCTGGTAATCACGCGCTGAGGCAGCTTGCCCGGAAGTGTCTCTGCAACAGGCTTGTAGATATCGCCCGCTCCGGTAACACGCATTGCCTGGTAAACATATGAACGGCCTGAAAGAGGGTCACGGATAGCTCCTCCGAGACAGGTTGCGGCACCTCCGAACGGCTCGATTTCAGTAGGATGGTTGTGGGTCTCGTTCTTGAACATGAGAAGCCATTTCTCAAGTCTTCCGTCCACATCCACATCTACATAAATGCTGCATGCATTGTTCTCCTCGCTGACTTCCATATCGTCGAGCAGACCTGCCTTGCGGAGATATCTGCCTCCGATAGTAGCCATATCCATGAGGTTAAGGCCCTTGTTCTCACGGCCGAGCTCTTTTCTCATCTTGAGATAGAGATTCAGAGTTCCGTCAATGTCTTCCTTCATGAAAGACTCCTCTACCCCGATTTCCTCCAGTTCAGTGGTGAAGGTGGTGTGACGGCAATGGTCACTCCAGTATGTGTCGAGGATACGGAGCTCAGTCTCATTAGGTTCACGGCCTTCCTCAGTGAAGTATTTCACCACTTCGCGAAGGTCATCGGCATTCATTGCCAGGCCCATCTTGCGGCAGAACAGCTCGAGGTCAGCCTCTGTCATCCCGGTGAATCCCTCAAGTACCGGAACCGGCTTTACTGAAGCAATCTCAGTATCAGTCAGCTTGGTAAGGTCCTTCTCTCTGGACTCGACGGCATTGATATAATAATGCCTGATTCTTGCGACTGTCTCTTCGTCAGTTTCTCCTGAAAGGATAATCAGTTTGGAACTCTTTATGTGCACATCAGCCTTAGGGTCAATAAGATGCACACAGTCAACAGCGGAAGCGGCCCTCTGGTCGAACTGTCCCGGGAGGAACTCGACTGCGATGTACTTGGTTCCCGTCAGGTCACACTCGTCGGTAACATTGTCAGTGACGATTTCTCCGAAGACGCTGTAGCGGCTCTTTTCGAGAAGTTCCGGCGTGAAGCCGAAGAGGTCATAGACATTCAGAAGTCTCAGCGATTTGAGGTCAAGCTGGAGATTCTCATTCAGCTCAGCCCTGAGGCTTGCGGCCTCAACCTGGAATTCAGGATATTTTTCAACAAAAATCCGGTAATTGTTTGCCATCGTTATATTTTGTTTGTCAATTTCCAATATTTTCAGCCCCGGCCGGGCCTTCACCCGCGGGGCAATGTTTATTTCACGAACTTGTCAGCCCAGTCCTTTTCGAACTTTGTCAATGTCATCGGGACGTAGGTTATATGTGCCATCTTGCGTTTCGGACGAGATACCGTCTTTCCGTAAATGTGGACAAAAACACCTTTCCCCGCCTCGCCGCAATACGCGTTGTCGCGCTTCGCGGTATTCGATACATGTACTTCCGCAGGATTCGTCCAATGCTCGGCATAGGCTCTGTCAATGATTTTCCACGTGGCCTCAAGGTCCTGTCCCAAAATGTTTTTCATTATCGTAGGACACAGAAGACGAGGCTGTGCCAATGTTTTTCCGAGGAGGAAGTTGCAGAGTTCATCGTATTGTGATGAGGAGCATCCTTCGATGGTATAGTGTCCGCTGTTGTGAGGCCTCGGAGCCATTTCGTTGAATACGAAATCGTTGCCCTTGATAAACAGTTCTATCGCCAGAATGCCCTTGTAGTCACAGCCTTCCATAAACTGCTCACAGGCATTGACAATGCGGGAGCAAAGTTCCGTAGGCACCGGTTCTTCTCCGGTATAGAGGGTTTCGGCAGGGACGACGCAGAGGTCGAGGATTCCGCCTTTGTGGACGTTGCGGCCTATCGGGAAGTGGATTGTGTTCTTGCCGTCACGCACCATGATGACGCTGCATTCGTAGTCGAACGGCACGAAGGCTTCCAATATGCACGGAACATGGAGAAGTTCCGCTGCCTTTTCGATGTCCTTGTCTTCTCTGATTACTGCCTGGCCGTGTCCGTCATATCCCATCCTTCTGGTTTTCAGGACACAAGGCATTCCGATTATCTTGACTGCATCACGGAGTTCGGCGTATCTGTCGGCATCGGTCATCGGTCGCCCGCACCCGCATTGACCTTCACCGCAGCTGTCAGGCACTTCCGCGCAGTCTTCGTCAGCGGTGCACGCCGGCAGCGGGATATAGTCCGGAACCGGGAGGCCGTGGCGCTTCGCGTTGTTCTTCTCGCGCAGGCGGTCCTGGGAGTCGAAAAGCGGCGCAATTCCCTGAGGGATATTGTATTTGCCTTCCAGATGACGGAGAATGTCACCGGGAACATTTTCGAATTCATAGGTGAGGACGTCCGTCATGTCGCCGAGTTTCTCCAGGGCGGCCAAATCGTCGTACTCCGCGATTATATGCCCGTCACATTCAGCGAATGCGGGAGCTTCAGAATCCGGGTCAAGTGCATAAACGGAAGCACCTTGGCGGTGAGCCGCCTCTGCGATCATAAGACCGAGTTGCCCACCTCCTATTATGCCGATTCTTTTAGTCATTTGTTAAGATTTTTGGATTCTTCTATCAGATTTCAGCCTTGAGTACAGAATCCGTCTGATCTTGTCGGAATTTCTCCAACTTGCGTGCGATGTCCTCGCTCTGAAGCGCAAGTATGGATGCGGCTATCAATGCTGCATTTTTGGCTCCGTTGATTGCGACCGTAGCGACCGGCACGCCGCCTGGCATCTGTACTATGGAAAGAAGAGAGTCGAGTCCGTTAAGAGCGCGTGATTTCACAGGGACTCCGATTACCGGTAGTGTAGTCATGGCTGCGACCATTCCAGGAAGGTGGGCTGCCCCGCCGGCTCCGGCTATAATGACGCTTATGCCTCTTTCTTTTGCAGTTTTGGCGTATTCGTACATAAGATCAGGTGTCCTATGTGCGCTCACGACCTTCTTCTCGAATGGAATTTCGAGTGTTTTTAGCATTTCTTCTGCGCCCGACATGACTTCATAGTCACTTGTAGAGCCCATAATGATTCCGACTTTCATATATAAATAAAGAGTATATCTGTGTCTGCTGCAAAAGCGACGCAAATATACTCTTTATTCGCGGCATAACCAAAAAGCCGGAGTGCAATATTTTTATAAAATCATTTTACTCACGTCCCGGAAGTTGTAGGACTTCCGGAGCTTGAGGCATTCAGATTATTTTACTACTTTGTTTGGGGATGCCTTGAGTGCCTTCTTGATTGTCGGCAGGAGCGCCTTGGCATAATAGGTCACTCCGAGGTCAGTGAAATGGGCTCCATCCACGGTAGCTTCCTTCATTTCATCCAGGAGCTTTTCTCCGGAGACATAATAAACGCGTTTCTCTCCTGCCTTGCGGAGCTTTTCATAGAACGCTTTCTGGGCATTGTTCCTCGCGATGATATCCTCGCGCTCAACATTGTTCAGACGCATTGTCGGATAAAGCGGATGTTCCACGATAACCACCGGCACGTCAGGATGCGCATCACGAAGAACACGGAAGAATTCCACGCTATGGGCCTCGATGCGGTCAGCCTTGCAGTTAGGGGCATTGTCCAGCACGTAGAGGGCAGGAGTTTCCACAGATGCCATCAACTGTGCGATGTCCAGGTCGAGGAGAGCATTGCCGCTGAAGCCGAGATTGATGACTTCGATGTCGAGGGCCCTCTCTATCAATGATGTGTTTACCATTCCAGGACGGGATACGCAGCCTCCCTGGAGAATGCTTGTGCCGTACATCACTATCGGGCATCCTCTTCTCGGGCTGTCCACCTGAGGCTTGTCAATGACGCTGGACTTGTCAACACCGATTTCAAGTGACGTAACTCCGTCATACAGTGACAGATAAAGCATGTATTCACGTTCCTTGCGGTCCATGTTGTTCACGAGTACGGACTCTGTGGTCTTCTGGCCTTTTGTCGGCCTACCGACACCGGTAAAGTACCATTTGCCTCCGTCGAGGACATACAGGTCAAGGCCTCTGACTCCGGACGGCGCCATGTGGTTCATTTCCATTTCGAAAAGCGAGGTCCATCTGGCCTTGATAATCGGGGAATCCGTACGGAAGCGCACGTAAATGCCGGCCGAGTGAAGTCCGTGACGCCAAAGTTCGGGTCTTGTCGTCTTCTCATAAGAGGCCGGAAGCCTGTCGTAAGGGGTCAATGTCTCCTGCGTGGCTTTTCCGCCGATCAGAAATTCCGTGGCATCGTGGAATACGATTCCGTCTTTTTCAGGTTGTCCGGCTTTTGCGGCAAAAGCAAAGGCCAGCATTGAAGCAGCAGCAACTGCAATCGCTAAAATTCTTCTTTTCATCATTATATTAGTAGTGTGTAATGTTAATCTCTTCTGTCATTGACAAAGTTCTTGACGTCATCCCATTTGTAGTAAACGCCTGATACCGGTTCGAGTCCCGCAATCGTGCGTTCTTCGTCGTTATATACGAATTTTACAAGGATGTCCTGCGATTTTTTGCTTCTGTAGAATATTATCTGCAGGTTGGATGCAAGTGGGATGTTCATCGGGTCGTTCCATCTGGTCGGGATTTCGTCGAATGACACGACATCTCCTACGCCGCTGAGGTGCAGGTAGCTTGCGAGTGAAAGCAGCGGGTAGTCGTGTCCGAATTTCAAATCGGCGGCATAGCGGCCTGTGGACAGGGCTTCGTCAGCTTTTTTCACAATATCATTGACAAGAGGCCTTATGCTTTTCATCCTTTCCGCTCCGAACTCGACGGAATTGCATTGACGTATATACAGTTCGCGGTTGTTGTAGTCCCACCATTTGTAGATTACGTCTTCCGGCAGGTGCCTGTAAACGTTCGCGTCAATGCCGGAGGACCTGGCGATTCGCGCGACGCCCCAGATTTTTTCCTGGAATTTGTCAATGTTGTCCACTATTTTTCTGGCGGCAACGGGGTCCGTAAACAGGTTTTTCATTACCTGAACGGTGTCGGTAGGCACTTTCTTAAGCGGTTCCAACATGATTCCGGAGGCCTTGTGGATGTGTTCCGACGGGTGGTCGCTGACATATTTCATTATCACGTCGTCGCTGTCTATCTCGAATCTCAGGCCCGGGCGGAGTCTTATAAGTTCTCCCGTGAAGTTTGCCATGCTCACCAGACAACGGTGTACCGTGCTGGATTCCACGCGTATCAGTCCGCTTCCTTTCTTGAACACCTGCGGATAATTTTCGAACATCCTGTCGGCCAACTCCCTATGTTCCCATTCGCCGAGTCGTGTAAGGTGTCCGTCTGCGCCATGGTGCACTTCCGCAACAGTCCTGGTTTCGTTCAGCAGTTCTTTCCCTTCTTCTGTCAGTAGTCCTTCTTTCTCTGCTTTTTCCAGTATTTCAATGACATAGGTGTAGTTCCCAAGTCCCCAATCTGTCCTGGAGCCATGTCTTCCATAATGGCTTATATAAACTGGTTCGTATCCTTTCGGCGCCTGTGTCACCGGCATTGTCCTGAATTCGTAAGGATGCGTATTGACTCCGGCTCTGTCGTAGTCTTCGCGAATCATCTGCATCGGCTGCAATTGCAGCAGCACGGCAATCATCAATGGGAATGAAAACATAATTATTCAGTGTTATTGTGTTCCTGGTTCGGAGTTCAAGGTTCGGGGCTCAGGGTCCGGGGTTCAGGGTCCGGGGTTCGAATCCCTCTCTCTCCGCAAATCTTTTCAAAGTTACAAAATTTTATTGTTTTTTCGGCCCGACCTCTTGTTTTTTCCAAAATAATGCGTACCTTTGCAATCCACTTCACCGAAAAGACGAAGCGGGCGAAATAAAATTCGACTTTGGAGAGATGGCAGAGTGGTCGAATGCGGCGGTCTTGAAAACCGTTGATCTTAACGGGTCCGGGGGTTCGAATCCCTCTCTCTCCGCAACAAATTGAAGCTCAGCGCTTTGCGCTGGGCTTTTTTCGTATATGGCTGTCGGGAGTTCCGCCGCTGTAAGGACTTACGCTATTTAACCCCAAGTAGCGCGACACGTCTATATGTGAATAAACCACATGCAAATCTGAAATACAGATAAAAAAATGATTAAATTTGTATGAGACTCCTGAGATGGAGCTATACTATTATCAATAATATTTCTGGTATGACACAGGATTTGACCACATCTCAAATAGAAAGACAAAATGTATTGAATAATCGGATAGCCATACCGAGGATTCAAGATGTTATCGGGGTTCACGCCTTAGAGTTTGAAGGCAAGTTCTATCTGACCAAGCAGATGGTGGCAGATTTCTTTGAGGTAGACATGCGCACCATTGATAATTATCTATCCACATATGAGAGTGAGCTAAAGAACAACGGCTACATTTTATGTAAAGGTAAAATACTGAGTGAGTTCAAGTTACATTTTGCTCACGAAATTGATTTCGCGAGCAAAACAACCCAATTGGGATTATTTGATTTTCGAGCTTTCCTCAATATCGGGATGCTTCTGAGCGACAGTGAGAAAGCCAAAAAATTAAGAAGTGTAATATTAGATATCGTCATTGCGACAATCAATGAGAAAGCCGGCGGTGGCACGAAATATACAGCTGAAACAGTTGAAAGACAATTTGTGGCATAGTGCGCAATAGCAAGGTACTCCTCCAGCGGGAAGACGCCACGGCCATCCTCATAACACATTGATAATCAGATACCATTTATTTCTGACGTGGATTTTCGGCAATTTTTTGGCCAGTAATCCACACCAAATTATATAACTATCTGTAAACCAATCCATTCCAAAATTAGATGTGGCGCCGTCCCGACACTTGCGCCCGGATTCCGAAAAACAAATAGTACGGAATCGATAAAACAGCATCTTCGATAAATCTCTCATCGTTTACCTAATATAAATTTACACAAATTTTTAAGCTTCCGACATAGGAAGCATACTATTTTAACTCGGTTTTTTGACACTACACTACATCAAACCATAGAAAAAAATGATACAGAACAATGCCAAACTCTCGAGCCGCTTTTCACTTCTCTCATTTGAAACGACTTCAAATGAGACAGAAAACCTGATTTCATCAGTCGGCTATCAGGATGTGGCTCCGAGACAGGAATTTCCGGTACGGGTAATTCCCAAGCGATACAATTTTAAAGAAGGCCGTCAGTTGGCGGAATTCCAAATCGTTTACATTACGAGCGGCACAGGTGTCTTCGAAGATAAGGACAGCAGCAGAATCATTACTCCGGGTACATTGTTTTTACTTCGTCCAGGATATTGGCACACATACCATCCGAACAAGGATACCGGATGGACCGAATATTACATAGGCTTCAACGGCCCTACCTTCAGAAGCGAAATCAACCGTTTCTTCGGCGACCGCAAAGGCCCAGTCGAGTTCGGTCTGTCAGCGACATTGGTGGACTTTTTCGAGCAGGCTCTATTCTACTCGGAGCGTCAGAGCAGTCAGACGATGTCGATTCTTCAAGCGATTGTGATTCATATGATTTCGTTGATAAACTACAACCTCGCGACAAAGAAAAGAAATGACGACAAGCTCGATGCTGCCATAAGCTACGTAAAGCAATATATGGCAAATCACTTGTCGGAACCTATCGACGTGCAGGCTCTTGCCGAAGAACAGGGCATGAGCTACACTTGGCTTTGCAGGATGTTCCGGAAGAACACCGGAATAGCTCCGGCCCAGTACCTGCAGCAGTTGAGAATCCATATGTCAATGTACCTGCTGCGCAATACCAATGCGCCGATAAAGAACATCGCAGTGGACAGCGGCTTTAAAATGCCGGAATACTTTTGTGCAGTTTTCCAGGAGTCCACAGGCATCACACCTAAAGAATACCGTTCAGCCAACACCTACTAGATCAAATACGGACAGGAATACACGGTAAAGAACGTCAAAAGCCCCGATAAGCAGTTTCGGGGCTTGATGATGTAGGAATTTTATATAACAATTATCTCAATTCTGAAACTGGGCAAACATCCATATCGTCATAATCCAGATTTTCTCCACACATCGCCCAGATAAATGTATAGTTACTTGTAGCACATGCTGAATGAATGCTCCATTCAGGGGAAATCACGGCCTGGCCATTTTTCATCCATATGTGTCTTGTTTCATCCGGTTCGCCCATAAAGTGACAAACCGCCTGGTCTTCCGGCAATTCAAAATAGAAATAGACTTCCATTCTACGGTTGTGCGTATGTGCAGGCATTGTATTCCAAGTACTACCCGGCTTCAATTCAGTCATTCCCATCTGGAGTTGGCACGTCTGAACCACCTCCTTGACCAGCATCCTGTTAATTATCCTATGATTGCTTGCCTCCAATGAGCCAAGTTCCATCTTCACGGCATTCTCACGAGTCGTAAGATGATCAGGATAAGTAGCGTGAGCATTGGCTGAACAGAAATAAAACTTTGCAGGATTACTCGGTTCAATGCTTTTGAACGTTATTTTTCTCCGTCCCCGTCCGAGATATAACGCCTCTTTATAATCCATCTTATACTCTACATCTTCTGCAGTAACGACACCGGGACCCCCGACATTGAAAATGCCCATCTCCCTCCGCTCCAAAAAGAATTCTGAACGCAGAATATCCATCGGCTTAAGTTCTACTGCTTCATTTACAGGCATTATGCCCCCGGCGATCATCCTGTCATGCATAGTGTAGGTAAGATTCACATCATCCGCAGAAAACACATTCTCAATAAGATAATTTGAACGCAACTGCGCAGTATCATAACGCTTGACCTCCTCTGGAGAAGAGGCATAGCGAATTTCTGAATTCATTTTCATAACAATATTATTTTAGAAGTCAATTATTTCTGAAGCAGCCAGAAGGAAAGCACCGACACCATAGACCTCGGTCATATCCTTTTCTATCTTTTCAGGAGAACCTGCGACCAGTTGGACATATTGCAGTTTTCCATCTTCACTAACATATGAGCAAAGAGCATTCCACCCCTTGAGCGCTGCCTTTCTATAGGTCTTTCCTTTGAGAATTCCGTGATTTACACCCCAGGCCAATCCATAAGTCATAAAACCAGATGCACTGTTTTCCGGAGAAGAATACTGTAGAGGAGCCAGAAGGCTTGCATGCCAAGAACCATTTTCATCTTGAGTCGCCAACACCGCTTCTGTCATCTTAAGATAAAGACTTTTAAAATACGCATACATCGGGTCGGTTACAGGCACTGTCTCGAGAAGGAAAGTAAGTCCTGCATAGCACCATCCATTTCCTCGACCCCAGAATACATCAGCACCATTATCTTCCTTCTGACCAAAAAATCTTGAATCCCTAAAATATAGATTCTGAATATTGTCGAACAGATAATTTGTGGATGAAAGGAACTCTTCTTCCATAAAGTCAAGATACTTCCTGTCACCAGTTATACGGCTTAGTTCCGCATACACGGGAGGAGCCATAAACAATGCATCGCACCATGACCACCTGTCCAAGGCTCTCTTTGTCTTAAAGTTGAGGTCTGCATCCGATCTGAACTCTATCACTGAATCTGCTCTTTCTTTAACAGGCTTCAGCATTGCCTCATCCTTATATTTATCATAAAGCATCAGGAATGATTGACCTACACATATATCATCTGCATGATACATTCTCTTGGCCATTCTCCAGTCCATCTTTTTTCCAATATCATATACAAATTTCTCTGCCGGTTCAAATCCCGTTTTTTGTGCCCATTCCAACATTCCACGATACAATGCACCGTTGGCCCAATGCAATGGGTGACGATCATATCTCACATATGTATTGTCGCCAAAATTTGCAATTTGCCATTCTGCAACTTTATTCGCAATGACTTTGACATTTTCTTTTCCTCCAGCAATTCCTTCAGACGCCAATGCGAAAGAAAACATCAGCATTGACAGAATTGCCAAACACTTTCTTCTCATACTTCTTACAATTTATAATGTGATTACTTTATATTTAGGAACTAGTGTCTTCATTATCACCCAACCGATGAGGTATGAGGTTGCACAGACACAAAAGATGATGAAATAGCCGGCCGGCATTCCACGGAAACCGAGGAAAGTCATATCCGTCGCAGCTGAATAGACGAAGAGTTCTCCTGCAACTTTCTGCATAAGCATTGATCCGAGACCGCCGGCCATTCCGCCGATTCCTGTCACAGTCGCAATGCAGGATTTCGGAAACATATCACCTACTGTAGAGAAGATATTGGCAGACCAGGACTGGTGTGCAGCACAGCCTATGCCGATAAGAATGACTGGGAACCAAGGAGATATGCGCCCAAGCGGCTGTGCCAGAAGCACAACGAGCGGGAAGAACGCAAATATCAGCATTGCTTTCATTCTGGCAGCATACGGATCGAACTCACGTCCTTTCTTCATTGCGCTGTTTATGAACAATGTCGGCAGTTTTCCGCCATAGATGGACAGCATCGTTATCGCGTAAAGCGTGAAAATCAATGCCATACCCATAGGATCTGTGGTTTTTATGCCGAACTGGGTATTCAGATACGAAGGCGTCCAGAACAGGAAAAACCACCACACCCCGTCAGTCATAAATTTTCCGATTACGAATGCCCACGTCTGTCGGTATTTGAGACATTGTCTGAAACTGAGTTTCTTTTCATCAGGAGTATCAAGATCTTCAGATGAACTGTTATCAAGTTCTTTGTCCTGCTCAATATATGCAAGTTCTTCCTTGCTGACATACCTTGAATGCTCAGGTTTGTCATAAAGGAACACCCATATGCCCATCCATATGAATCCGAGAATACCGATGACAATAAATGCCATTTCCCAGCCCAAATGCTTGGCCAACAGAGGAATTGTCAATGGAGCAAACAATGCGCCGATAGATGCGCCCGCATTGAAAATAGACGTTGCATAAGCTCTGTCTTTCTTCGGAAAATACTCGGCCGTGGTCTTGATTGCAGCAGGGAAATTGCCTGCTTCACCAAGTGCGAGAATACTTCTGGCCACAAGGAAACAATACATGCTCACAGTGGAAATCAGCACAGCCGTATCACCCACTGCCTGAATCATCTCCGTCGAGTTATGAAGGCCGACAATAGATTCCGTCACGACACCGCACAAAGCATGAGCACATGCTCCAGCAGACCAGATTCCAATAGCCCACAAATAGCCTTTGCGAGTTCCCATCCAGTCCACGAATTTCCCTGCGAAAAGCATACAGACAGCATACACTATGGAAAAAATCGAAGTAATCGTTCCATAATGTGACTCATTCCAGTGAAACTCAGGCTTTATGAATTCATCCCAAGTCAGCGAAAGCACCTGTCTGTCAAGGTAATTTACTGCTGTTGCCATAAACAGCATTGCACAAATCACCCATCTGAAATTAGTTTTAGTGTTCATCTTGATTATTTCCTCACTTTAGCGATTATTTCCAATGCTTCATTGCACAGCCGTGTAATTGCTCCCCAATCTCCGGCCTTGATCATATCCTTAGGGAACAAGTTACTACCCATTCCCACACAAGTCGCGCCGGCACTGAACCAACCCGACAAATTCTCTTCAGATGGTTTTACGCCGCCCGTAACAAGGATTTTTGTCCATGGCATCGGAGCCTTCACCCCTTTTACGAAAGCCGGTCCCAAGACATCTCCAGGGAAAACTTTACATACATCACAGCCAGCCTGCTGCGCGTAACCAATCTCAGTTACGCTGCCGCAGCCCGGTATATAAGGGACGCATCTTCGGTTGCAGACAACGGCAATATCAGGATTAAACAGAGGCCCGACGATAAAATTCGCCCCAAGTTGCATATACAATGCAGCCGTAGGAGCATCGACAATAGAGCCTGCGCCCAAAATCATTCCAGGCAATTCTGCCTCAGCATATTTCACAAGCTTTCCGAACACCTCATGTGCAAAGTCTCCCCTGTTCGTAAACTCAAAGGCTCTCACACCTCCGTCATAGCAGGCCTTGAGGACTTTGCAGGACACCTCAATATCCGCATGATAAAAAACCGGTATCAAGCCATATTTCTGCGCGGCCGTCAACACTTCGATCTTACTATATTTCGCCATAGTATAATGTTTGTCAATTTATTGTTAATGGAGAGTTTACAATCATTGCCTGCTCTCTCATATAATGATTCCAAGAATCAGCGGATTCCACACCGTCCTTGCTCCACCCGGATGCCGTCCAATACGTCACCGGTTCACCACATTTAACTTTGAACCTGAGGACTGCGTGGCCGTCAAGAGTATCGGATATTGAACTGATCCCCTTTTCCAAAACAAGGCCGATACTGATATTTCCGTCTATATCAGGCACTTGAGAATCAGAAGCCTTTTCAGTAAAAGAAATATAATTGTCGCCATCTTCACGTGAGACCACATCATGGAGCACTGCGCCAAGCACAACATCCAAAGAGTCTGTTTCAGCATAAAATGTCACTGTCCACTTTGTCATACGAGTATTGGCATCCAATGTCAATGTCCGCTTTGCATTTACCGTCATGTCATTGACAATGAAAGGCTCCGTACAGAATTCTGCAGCTGTTCGAATTGCGCCATTGCATATCGTCCTATGAGTTGCCCAATTGTTTCCGGCAATGATCTTATCGCCGACAACAGGTGCACACGCTCCGCCACCCAATGTATTTCCGACCTTATAACAGTCTAGGCCCTCTCCATGGTCATGGTGATAATCAGCTTGGGCAAACCACTTGTCAATCACGAGTTTATCCGTAGATTTCACCCAGATGTCAGGTCCGAATGTCCTCGGAACAGAAAGACTTTTTCCATATATGCGACCAGCTACAAGATTATTCTCATATGCATAATCATCAAGTCTTTCCGGTACATATCTGCTGTATGCCAAAGTATCCGTCAGCATACGCTTTCCCGGCCTGCACTCATACTCTCTACTTGAATTTGCTTTTACATTGACTTGGAATACCAGCAGACTGTCATCAATGATTTGTGAAGGAATCTGCGCTCCTGTATCATCAGTTACTACTAATTCAGCCTTTGGTATGTCTCCTAATCTGTCAAGATTGACCTCAACCGTTTCCATTGAGCGGTCAATATCAGTCTTATTGGTGACAGTTATCGTCTTTCCGTTATGGCAGCAAGAGGTCAATGCTGCCATAAAAACAAACAACACCGAACTTATTCTATACATCACTATATTCCGATTATCATTTCCCACACAATCACTGAGGCTGCTTTCCAATGTAAGCAAGAATTCCACCATCCACATAAAGGACGTGTCCATTCACGAAATCAGATGCTTCTGAGGCAAGGAAAACTGCAGGTCCCTTCAAATCATCAGTCGTACCCCAACGGGCAGCAGGAGTCTTGGCTACGATAAACGCATCAAACGGATGTCTGGAACCGTCAGGCTGAATTTCACGTAAAGGAGCAGTCTGAGGAGTTGCAATATATCCCGGGCCTATACCATTGCACTGAATATTGTACTCACCATACTCTGATGCAATATTACGGGTAAGCATCTTAAGGCCTCCCTTAGCTGCAGCATATGCGGAAACCGTTTCCCGGCCAAGTTCAGACATCATTGAACAGATATTTATGATTTTCCCGCCTCCGTTGGCAATCATTGAAGGGATAACCGCTTTAGAAACGATAAACGGCGCATTAAGGTCCACATCGACTACCTGACGGAATTCTTCAGCCTTCATTTCGCACATAGGAACACGTTTGATAATGCCGGCATTATTCACGAGGATATTGATTGGGCCCAAATCCTTTTCAATTTTTCCGACCATCTCCTGTACCTGTTCCTCCTTAGTGACATCACAGACATAGCCTTTTGCATCTATTCCTTTCTCCTTATATGAGTTCAGGCCCTTGTCAACCAGTTCCTGCTTGATATCATTAAATGCTATTTTAGCGCCGGCTTCCGCAAAAGCAGTTGCAATAGCGAATCCGATTCCATAAGATGCTCCTGTAACCAGAGCAACCTTTCCTTCAAGTGAAAAATTAACCATGATATTTCTGTTTAAATTTGTTATCTTGAAACTCGGCCTGAGCCGTTTCCGTTCATCAGAGTTTCCACTTCGCTTACAGTCACTCTGTTATAATCTCCTGATATCGTGTGCTTCAGGCATGATGCAGCAGTAGCGAAATCCAGGGCTTTCCTGTCATCGTGATATGCCAACATTCCGTAAACAAGTCCTCCGCAGAAAGAATCGCCGCCGCCTACACGGTCAACGATGTCCGTTATGTCATAGGTCCTGGATGAATATAACTTCTCGCCGTCGAACAGTACGCTGCTCCACGTGTTATGGTCTGCATTGACAGAACCCCTAAGAGTAACGACTACTTTCTTAGCTTTCGGAAACTTCTCCATCAACTGACGCGCAACACTCTCGAAACGAGCATTCTCAATCACGCCATCCTCAACATTGAAATTCTCCGGTTTGATGCCGAACACTTTTTCAGCATCCTCCTCATTACCTATAATCACATCACAGTACGAAACCAGTTTTTCCATAACCTCGCCGGCGCTCTTACCGTATTTCCAAAGCTTCTTACGGAAATTCAGGTCGCATGACACAGTTACACCCAGTTTCGACGCCACCTCAAGAGCTTCAAGGCAGACATCCGCAGCACCTTGGCTGACGGCTGGAGTAATACCGGTCCAATGAAACCAGTCGGCACCTTTCAGCACGCCTTCCCAGTCAATCATTCCTTTTTCAATCTCGGAAATCGCAGAGTGTGCTCTGTCATATATGACCTTGCTTGCTCTGGACACCGCTCCAGTCTCGAGAAAATATATTCCCATTCTATCGCCACCGCGCACACAGTGAGCTACACCGACTCCAAGACCACGAAGTTCACGGAGACAGGCATCAGCTATATCATTTTCAGGGAGCCGGGTGACGAAATCCGCATCCATACCATAATTTGCCAACGATACGGCAACATTCGCCTCCCCGCCGCCAAAAGTGGATTCGTACACATTTGTCTGCCCGAAACGGAGATGTCCAGGTGTTGCAAGACGGAGCATAACCTCTCCGAAAGTAACAATTTTAGCCATTTTATACTATTATTTAGTTTTTCTGTTATTCATTAAGCATTCTTTCCGATTCAAAATTAGTAATTATTTTACAATTTCGTGCACGTGCACGGAAATTTTTACTATTTTTGCACACATAAACAATAACCTCAATATGACAACAGATTTCATAAATGACGAATTCCTTCTGGAAAACGACTACGCACGGGAACTATACCATGACAGCGCGGCGAAAATGCCGATTATCGATTACCACTGTCACCTTATACCGGAAGAGATTGCAACAAATCATCAGTTCAAGGATCTTACCGAGGTCTGGTTAGGAGGAGACCACTATAAATGGAGGGCACTGCGCGGGAACGGTATTCCTGAAGAATACATAACCGGCAGCAAGCCATCGTGGGAAAAATTCGAGAAATGGGCTGAGACCGTACCATATACAATGAGGAACCCGCTATATCATTGGACTCATCTTGAACTCGCGAGAGTATTCGGCATATTCAAACTTCTGAATCCAGAGACCGCTCGGGAAATCTACGAAGATTGCACAGCCAAACTTCAGACGGATGGATTCAGAGGACAGGAAATAATGAAGAAGTTCAATGTAGAGACAGTCTGCACAACAGACGATCCCATTGACAATCTTGAATGGCATAAATATATACAGGAACACCCCTTCGGTGTAAATGTGTTGCCGACATGGAGACCGGACAAAGTGACGGCCATAGAAAAACCCGATGAATTCTGTTCATATATCCATAAACTGGAAGAAGCATCCGGAATATCCATAACCGGCTATCAGGATCTTTTAGATGCACTGCAGAAGAGACATGACTATTTTGAGAGCATGGGCTGCCGCCTGTCTGATCATGGACTTGATACATTCTATGCAGAAGAATGCACGAATGAAGACGCAGACCGCATATTCAGAAACACATTGAAAGGCATTGAACCTGATAATGGAGAAATCGGGACTTATAGGACAGCCGTTTTGCTTGACCTCGCCCGCATGGACTGCAGAAGCGGCTGGGCACAGCAATTCCATATCGGACCTCTCCGAAACAACAACCGCCGCATGTTTGAAAAACTAGGACCGGATACCGGTTTTGACGCCATTGGTGACAAGACATTGGCTGCTGCAGGACACAAGTTTTTCAGCAAACTGTCCTACGACGACATGCTGGCCAAGACAATTCTATACAATCTGAATCCGAAGGACTCCGAGGTAATGGCAGCCTTGGCCTATACATTCAACGACGGAACAGTTCCGGGCAAGATGCAATATGGCGCAGCCTGGTGGTTTCTGGATCAGGAAGACGGCATCCGCAAACAGCTCAACGCGCTCTCTTCATTCGGACTGCTCAGCAGATTCGTCGGAATGCTGACAGACTCCAGAAGCTTTCTTTCGTACCCTCGTCACGAGTATTTCAGAAGAATACTGTGCAATGTGATAGGCGACGATATCCAGTCCGGACGCCTTCCGAAGAGCGAGATGCATTTCATTCACCAAATGGTACAAGACATTTCATACAATAACGCAAAACGCTACTTCGGCATTTGATGATACTAAATCGGACTATATAAAAAGAAACCGGCCCCAAGGGTCGGTTTCTTTTTATATTGAACATTTCGCTATCTGGAGCGTTCTGATAAACTCCGATACCACTCCTGCATAACATAGAATGCTTTCTTCTTTCCACCTTGCTCTGAAATCAAGCCTTTACGGTTGAAATCATCTTGAATATCCACCATTTGACGTCTTGGAGATCTGAAGTCCTTCAATATCCATGGTGTAGTACCTGCAAGTCCTGGTATCCGCTCAAACATTTTAACGCTACGGCGATACAAATCCTCCATATATTCTTCGGTAAAGCGTTCCTTGACATCACCATGACGGCCATATACTGCACCTCCACCAAATTCTGAAATAAACACAGGCTTCTTTATATCGAATGACCAGTTCACGCGATCACATTTTTCTGAAGTGCCATCATACCATCCCACATATTGGTTAAAACTGATAAGATCAACCAGCTCAGCCAAGTCATCCTTCACAGTCAGCATATCAGGACCAGACTTGGTTTTTTCCATAGCTGCACTTACAAGTCGTGTAGGGTCCATTTCACGGGCCTTGGCTATGAGGGCGCCCAGGAACTTCAAACGCGCATCACCATGCGGTGTTTCATTTGCTACAGACCAGATAACGACATTCGCTCTGTTCTTATCTCGGGTAATCATATCTACAAGTTGCGACTCCGCATTAGCATAAGTCTCAGGATTATCCCACTGAATTGTCCAATACACAGGGATCTCAGACCAAACAAGCAACCCCATCTCTTCAGCCACACGAACCATTGGCTCATTATGTGGATAATGAGCCAATCTCACAAAATTACACCCCATTTCTTTCGCCCAACCTAAAAGGACACGTGCGTGTTCTTCCGAGTACGATCTGCCACTCATTCCATAAGGCATCTCTTCATGAATTGACACGCCTCGACAGAATATCTTCTTGCCGTTGAGCAGAATATCAGTACCTTTAGTACTTATTGTCCTAAAGCCAATTCTGTCTTTTATAGAATCCGTTTCTGCTGTGAAGGACACATCATACAATTTAGGATTCTCAGGAGACCACAATTCCGGTGAGAACTTGAAAGATATTTCAGCGTAGCCATTTGCATCTGTCCTGACTTTCTTCTTTATCTTTAGTTCAGGTATCTCCACAATCACATTTTGCTCTGACTGTTTACCATCCAGACGAATCCATCCGAAAGCTTCAGTAGTACTATCTTTTCTTAACTGAAGATAATAGTCGCGAATAAAGGTTTCAGGTGTCTCGACAAGCATAACACTACGGGTAAGACCACCATAATTCCACCAGTCGGAGTTGACTGTAGGCACGCCATCCAAGTGTCGTTTGTTGTCAACCTTAACTATCAATGAATTCTCGCCCTTGACAAGATTATCTGTAACCTCAAAATTGAACGGCGTATATCCACCTACATGACGTCCTATCTTCTTTCCGTTCAAACCGGCGATTGCCTCATAGTTGGCTGCACCAAAATATAAGAAAGTTCTTGTATCGGGCTTTGGTTGATATTGAAAGCGTTTCCTGTACCACACAGTCCCTTCATAATAATAAAGTCTATCACGTTGAGTATTCCAATCTCCCGGGACAAGAAGTGTCCTGTCGGTATTGAAATTATATTCAATTAATCTAGTCCGGTCTTCATTAAAATCCGCATCTGCAAAATACGATGACTTTTCCTTAAGTGGTTTTCTTCTATAATCATAGTAACCATTCTCATACGGGTCAACGATAGTTTTCCAGACTCCGTCCAAAGATACGGTATTACGAGATTGGACATTAATAATTTGCGGTCCTGGAGCAGGTTCTGCTGCAGCACACGTAATGACTGTGGATATTGCAGTCAGAGTAAATAATAAAAACTTTTTCATCTATTTCTTCAGATATAAGATATTAAACAGATCCCGCCAATCGTTACGGGCATATTTATCATAGAGATTCAAATAATCATTTCTGGAAGTATCCAGATATACTGCAGTACGATACAGATCTTTATAGAATTTCTGTTCGACAGAATTCCAGCCGCTAAGCTGTTGCCATTTCCATTCTTTCGCATCATCGCCGACATACTGAACAAGAAAGTCCATCGCCTTATAGAAGTTTCTGCCGTCACTCGAAACAGCATGATCAATATCCACCCCTAATTTCCGAGCCATCAAGTACATATCTATATAGTGCGTCAGATTATATTGGCTATAATGGAAAGACAATGTGCGCCTGAGTTCATGAGGTTGACTTCCGTCAGGCATTATCTGGGTAAAAGTACGTTTTTCCGGAAAATCACTTATGACCTTATGAGCCAAGTCATATTGACCTGCATATAAAGCAAAGGCTACGACCTGCACATCGTAAGCAGTTCCATGATTATTTGCCTGATTCTTCTCGGAACGACCTTGGTCACTACTCAAAATCCAATCCAAAAGCATAAAGAACCACTGTTTTAAACGCTTTGCATCCCTTGCGGTAAATGATTTGGAACTTTCCAACAAAGCTACTGCATCCAGCATTTCCACAAAAGAATATGCATCAAGGACTCCAAAACCACGTCCTTTTCCGCCATCCCGGCCAGGAACCATCTGAGCGTACTCCAAGTTGGGATTCATTCGGGTTTTTTTATTCAAAAACCAAACTTCGATAAACTCAACTGCCTTTTTTACATACTTTTCGTCTCCAGTAAAATACCATGCCAAGGATAGAGTCTCAATACGATTCGCTGTAGTAGAAAGTCTGTTTCTGTCCAGTTTCTCAAGTTCAGGATTCGACCTGCCATCCCGGTTGATGTATGGCAATCCGTCCGGCGTTGTCGGATCTGGCCAATAGTAACGTGCCAAACTCATATAATCATGCATATCACCACTTGCAGGAATCCATTCCTTCATCATCACAGATAAAGGTTCCTCTTCAAGTGCTTTATCTGCATGTTTCAGGAGCGACTGATATGCTTTTGAATAGAATGGATTATCCAGTGAACGCTTCACATACTCCAGATGCTCTCTATCCCATATGGATTGAGCCTTGGACGGAATAATCATAAAAAGAAGAAATACCAATATCACCAATCGATTCTTCATAATTCTACCAATTTTGTTATTTCTTATTGTACGTTCATTGTAATATTATCGGTTTTCACGCAATTTTCTCCTGTCCAACTGATCTTCATATAGCGACTGAGGAACAAGAGTGGTTCCCAGTCCTTGCCCTTCCACCCAATCTTCCGGAGATGTATTATACTCAATATTGTTCAAAACACCTGTTACAGGTGTCGTACGGACTGAGGAAACCGCACCGGAAGTACCGATTACATATCCGTTACCATATTGAAGGGACACAACAAGATTATTTTCCCGCGGATGTGCTTTAAGGCCTCTTGCATTCCAGATAACTGACTCTGATGTGGAATACATATGTCGCGCTTTCTCACTTCCCCACGGACGGAATGAGGCATCAATGAAATCGCCATCTGCAGTAAAACAGTCAAAGAGGTTCGCAACGCTCAAGTGCATGTGGCAATCAGAAGCAAGCGAAGGATTGATGGACTTGCATTTATGAATGACATTGCCGGTCGCTGTCATACTCTTGATATCAAAGTTATGACGGCCATGCTCCGCCACACAATTATCGAAAAGATTGTCACAACCTGAAACCGTATATAGATATCCGTTTCCTCCACCACCTTCATATTGACTACGCTGAATATTGCAGTCCTTGACTGTAATATAACGGCTATTATCTACACTGATACCATTGGAAAGGATATGAATGAACTCTTCATTTCCTTCAGGACAAAAAGTATAAACTTTTTTCACCCAACAATTTTCAGCATTATTGAAATGAATTATACTTGAGCCATGAACCTCATAGGCACCTGTACCTTCAATGGTATAGTCATTCTCCCCCCATCCCGTAGATTTGGGATTCTGGATATTCGCTATAGCCAGATTTTCCACACCACATTCCTTAAGATGCTCTCCCACCTTGAAGATTCTCGTGTTGTACTTTGTCCTAAGAGCCCCTCTTGTCGGAACATCAATCTCAACAGTTCCGTCAATATTGTTTACAGATACGATTGTCCGAAGCAGATGAGGTCCTTTAGTCAAATTATTCCAATGTACACCAACATTATATTCCTTACGGAACTCGTCAGTTATATCAGACTTTATTACTACAAGATCGCCCGCGGAAAATACTCCTGCGTTCTCGACAGGTATTGTCCTTGTCGGAAAGAGCAAGTCTGAAACAAGTCTGACCTGCTCTCCGACAGGAGTATCCCACGATGCTTTTTTTGAAAAATTCACAATGCTTTTGGAACGCATATTGACAGACGTGTTAAGTAAAAAAGTCTTGTCATGCCCATCTCCTCTTATAACAGTGTTGTCCGAAGTAATTGAAAGCACATTATTTACTCCATTTTGGGAACTGACTTTATACAAACCGGCAGGAAGATATACTATACCCCCAACGCCGGCAACGTCATTGATAGCACTCTGAATCGCCTTTGTCGCATCATTTTTTCCAGTATTATCTGCTTTATATGGTTCTTTGGTCACATCCAGGAAATTCCGATTAGACACTGGGATGTCAGCCATTCCTCCATGATAACCGGCATAGGAAAAATCATGGATAAAACGCCCCTGAGCATCCCTGAAGTCAGGTGTCCAATCGACAGGATAAAGTGCACTTCTCCATCCGTCCGTGTCGTGGTCTTCCGGAAAAAGCCATTTGGTATTTTCCACATTATCAGCACACGACACGGCGCAGACAAACATTACTGAAAATAATAAATTATTGAAATGCATTATTTGAATAACGTAAATTCATCAAAATAAACTACTCGTGGATTTGTTTCGGTAACAGCTCCTGACGGAATATTCTGCGGCTTGCCATTGCCGTCCAATATCTGGAACGGACGAGGCTGGAGCTGTTGGTTTGTACTGAAATCGATAGTGTATTCCAAAACTTCCCATTCACCAGTAAACTCTGGCTTGCCGTCATTAGGAAGCACTTTGCCGCGTCCTTTATAATCCATTACCGGCCAGTATTTTCCCTTATCCATCCAGACAAGCACTTTCAATCCGCGATACTTGGTGAGATCGATTCCTTTCTTGGAAATCTCCGAATTAATCATTGTAAAATAACCGGATGTACCTCCTGTACCAGGAGCAGATACTTTAAGTACTTTTGAACTCTTATTCATTCCTGAAGGGTGAGGATTATCTACAACAGACAGGGTTCCCTGCTTAAAGCAAGTATATGCTCCATTTTCAAAATCCTCGAAAATAGCTTCATCACGTGCAGCGACATTGACAGTCCAACTACGTTCTACAATTTCTCCCTTAGCGTTCTTACCCTCATACCTCAACACCACAGTGCCCGCCTCCGTAAATTTATATGACATAGTCGTACTTTCTGAAACCAATTTTGAATCCATGTACCACTTATGAACGACTCCAGTGCCTCCGAAAAGCACTTTTGCCGTCAACGACAACGTGGCTCCAATTTTACTTGAAAGCGTAGCCGCCTCTTCAGAGAATTGAATAGTCAACGGCCTTTCATTCACATTGACAGTAAATTTTTTGCTGAATGAGCCGGCTCCATTACTTCCCGTATATGAAATCTCATGACTCTGAGTATCTTTCAAGAAAAAAGTACCAAAGAAAGCTTTGTCAGACAATTTTTCACCATCAACACTCCAGGAATGCACCACGTCAGATCCCCTGTCCACGATGGCATATAACTTAAGGAAACTCTGCTCGACGCGAGTCACCACAGTTGAATCCTCGACAGACAGATGCATTTCCAAAACATCTGAAACAGCTACCGAATATGACTTATCCACAGAGCCGGCTCCATTTGAAGCTTTAAATGACACCTCATACTTGCCAGGTTTGAAAAAGGTATATGTAAACTCTTCGTCTGAAGACTCCAAAACGCCATCCACATACCAAGTTTTTGAAAGCCTATCTCCACTGACAACATTTGCCTTGAAAGATACAGGCTCACCAACTTTGGCGGTAATATTCTGTGATTCCAACGGGAAATTCACAACAGGAGCAGTATGATGCAATGGTGAAACTTCCGGCGAGCACTGCCACAAGACCCAAACTGCTGTAACCAATGATATTATTCTAGTTTTCATCTTCATTCTCATTTATCCCAAAAACAATGACGTCAATGTCATTTTTTACTTTTTGGTATGATCGTCATAATAATTTATAAGATTCCACACATTATGGTTAAATGTATTCATTTCTTCAGAAAGCGGAGTCCAATAATCAAAGTTCCATTTAACTATTCCTTTGTTGGAATCGCGATTGGACGGATCTGCAGAAGTATCTTCTGGATCATTGTCCATATATTTAAACCAATGCCATCCGATACAAGTGCCGCCCTTAACAAGCACGCGAACAAAATTCTGGTAAAAATATCCCCTTTCTTTCTGGGTTTTGACATTCCAGCCAGCTCCAGTCGCATTCGGCAGTCCTGAATCTTCGCCCTTTACATAAAATTCAGTCACCAGGAACGGGCGTCCAGACCACAACTCCCAATTACGCATTACAGTCTCATCCGGCTCCCATTTTTGGTAGTGATTAAGAGATATGACATCCATATATTTGCCTGCGACCTTAAAAATCTCTTCATTCTTAAGTTCATACTTCCATTGATTAAAGCGGCAACCTAAATATAAATGATTAGGGTCATACTTTTTAAGAGCGGATGTAACCTTTTGAAGATATGTTTCCAAACAATAAGCAATAAAAGCTTTCTTGTCAGAATCAGTCGCATCTGAAATTGTCGCACCGGTCATTCCTTTTCTTGCATCAAGCCATTCTTGCGCCTTGTCATGATTCAGATGACCTGCAGGCCATTTTGTAAGACACTTTTCTAAAGCATAATCCTTCCATGGCATCTCGTTATCTGTAAAATAACCTATACAATAAGGATCATCCTTATACTTGGAAACAGTCTTGATTTTTTCTTCAATAAGTTTATCAAACTCAGGAGAAAACACAGAAGCGAAATCATACGGATACCCTTCCCAGCCAGCAGCGGCATACCCTTCTTTTTCTTCACCTCGAGATTTCATTGCCCCGTTCAAGGCGCCCATTGGACTCACTATGACTGTATATGGAATCTTTTCTTCATCTTTAAGCCGCAATATCTCGCTGTCACGAGACCAGGCTCCTACAGAATTGAAACCCATATCCTTGAGGTTGACGATTTCCTTCTTGGCCCATTCAGCAACGGTTCCGAATTTCTGCTGAAGTTCGGATTTGGACCTGGCTGAATTACCAGGGCTGAATGCTGTCACCCCCTTGCTTATATATAAATTCCCTTCAGGAGTTATCAACCACCATCTGCCTCCAATCTTTTCAACGCGAAAGAAACCGGTAGCAGCACTATTTCCCACCTTCCAACCGCCATACTTATCTGTTGCAGGTTCAGCTTCACCTCTGATGAAACCCTTTAGGCAATCAAGCGTATAAGCATCATAAGTCGTCCACGTAGAAGAAGTGGAATTCTTACGCGTCTGTATCTTATATGGAGCTCTCACCTCAACATTGTTATCGTCAGGGCTGTCCGGGAAAACATCCGGAACATTCTTTGAAGCATTGCTGCAACAACATAACGACACTGTCGCTAAAATGAATGCGAATTTAAGTTTGTTATTTGACACGTTCATCTGACTTCAACATTATTTGTAATTATCCTGATTTTCATCTTGCCATTCATTCACACCGTCCCTAATTCTGTTTCTGAACGTAAGAGTATCTGTGACATGCCAGACATTGCCATCTTTCTTATACTTATAGCTGAGGAAGATCTTACGGTTCTGAAGCAGACGAGATTGATTGTATGTGCTTTCGCCATCTGGTTCCACTTCATACTTGGCTCCAGGAACAGAATTGACAGTAATCTTTCCATTATTCTCCAATGTCAATTTCATCTGGGCCGCAGATGAATTCAGTTCATTGCCCACAGCATTAGCGGTAAGAGAAAAAGGTTCAACTGTTGTCAATGTCCATACCTTATTGTCTGTCTGAGGGATTTCAGTAGAATATCTAATTTCCTCTACAACAACGCCTTCAGGATTCTTCACGACTGCCTTGCCACCATGCCACCAGTTTCCGAAAAGCATATTCTCATATCTGACACCTATTACGGTAGTCTCGCGTCCCTCGATTATACCCAATCCGTGTCCATCATTTATCCGAAACGCCACAACGTGTTCAGGAACAAGACTTGCACTTCCACCAAGGAAAGCGGCGGAATCGATTTTAACTGTAATCTTTCCGGAATGAGTTCCTTTTCGGATTATGGTGCTTCCTGTTTCTCCTCCTTCATTGATAAGAGAATACTCAGAAGACGGGAGTACTTTGAGAGCAGAAAGTGGCTTCACAAGAGAAGTAATATAGCTGAGAGAATTAACTTTCATTGCGGCCAATGTCTCCTCATTGACTAAAGAGTTATCTACAGAATAGTCAACCCTTCTGTCTTCACCGTTTTTTATCACTCCTGCAAGTGCAACTGCTGTTGAAAATTTCATACCCTCGCCTACAATTACGGAGCGGACATCCGTCTGGTTCGCAAAACCCACGGCTTGAGTATCAGAATCAATGATATAATCCTTATAACAGGACGTCAAAGTGATGATTGCCAATCCGACTGATAAAATATTTCTTTTCATACTCATATTATTTCAATTATTACTGCCAACTGTCCCAACCTTCATTCTGCACCAAGCCCTTGACATTAAGCATTTCTTTGTATGGAATAGGGAGATAGGCAGACCTGAACAAACGTCTTTCGATCACATGCTCCAGATCATACTCGAAATTTCCACTTTCATTACGGACTATTGCAGCTCCATGAATATCCTTATTGAGGCTTCCAAGAGAAGTGGACCATCTTCTTATATCAAAGAACCAATTCCCCTCAAAACACGTTTCTATTCTACGTTCATTTCTGAGGAACTTGTCAAACACATCTTTTCCCGCCAACGAAATTTCGTCAAGATATGGGTCATCAACTATACCTGCTTCTCCATCATAGGTATTTCTACCTCTAAGATAAGAAATTGCCTTCTTTGCTGAGAGACCGTCAATCTGCATCACAGGTCCCCCGATTTGATTTGCAGCTTCCGCGAAAGCTAAAACCATATGTGCCCATCTTATGAAAAATTTCGAATGAGGCATTTTATTGACGGAACTTTCTGTCCAGTTCAGACCGCTATAGACAAACTTCTTTATATGATAATTTGTCAAAGAATTCTTGGAACTTACTTGCGCCGCATCCTTCCCTCCATTTGACCAATTCTCGAAAGTGTACTGTTTCTTAGGGCTTACGGCACCAGTCTCGATCGTACGGCCATTATAAAAGATGACACTATAGAAACGAGGATCACGGTTAACATACGGATTCTGAGGATCGTACTCGAATTTTGGTGACTGCCCTATAGGATAGCCATCAGCCATGCCGAAAGCATCCACAAGGTCCTGAGTTGCACCCATTGTTCCGTTTCCCTGAAAATTTCCAGGATAGAACATCCGTTCCATAGATTCATTATTATTGTTATATTTTGACGCGAAGATAATACAAGGGTTGTTGGGATCAAACCAGTTTACACCTTGAGAAATTTTGAATCCCTTGTTTACTGCCCCGTCAACCTCCAATTTGAAATCGATAACCTCTTTAGCAAATTTAGCGGCTTTCTCCCAACGGGTAACATCATTGTCCGGATTAAATCTGGGGCTGGCCCAAGTCAGATACATAAGAGCCTTGACCGCTGACATTGTAATTCCATCGAGGCGGCCATAGCACCTGGAGCCAAGAATACGCAAATCATCGGCATTTGTCACGAGAAAGTCCCGATGAGCCTTAGGAAGATACTTGATCGCCTCATCACAATCTTTTTCTATCTGTTCCACACACTCAGCATACGTAGCTCTGCGAATTTCGATGTCACGAATTTCGTCAGGCTTCATATTCCAAATCTTCAGCGGTTCAAGCACAAGAGGAATTCCAAGCATCTGGCCATCAGTTCCTTTGCCACCGAATTTTGTAAGAAGATCAAAATAGAACCATGCACGCAATGCATATGCTTCTCCCCACAATCTATTACGAAGCAATTCATCATAATGTTCATTCAACATATAGCGGACTTTGCGTCCGTTTTCATCTTTCAAAAACAAATTGACATTATAAATACCTTTATAATCCCTGTCCCAATATGTTTGAAATGGATCATTAGCTGGACTAGTCACACCTATTGCCATTCGACTGATAACGTCGGTCCTTGATGTCCTTACCGCATTATCCGTAAGACAATCCAAATAGGCCCCCTCATTATTGTCATAATTTTTAGACATGTAGTCATAACATTGGTCCACCAGTCCCTGCATTGCGGTAGCGCTCTCAAGAACAAACTCCTCAGAACGTATTGCGCTTGGATACGGTTCCAAAAAACCGCTGCAGGATGTTATCAGGCAGATAGCGGCACATTCAAGTATGATATTAAATCTTTTCATATTTCGTGTCAATTAAAATGTGATATTTACGCCTCCGACAAATGTTCTCATAAGAGGATAATTCGACAAGCCTGAATTTATAGCCTCAGGATCCACATCCTTCACTCCCGAAAGTGTGAAAAGATTGTTACCTCTGACATAGACTCTCAGGCCTCTTATACCTTTGGTTATATTAAGCCTCTTGACAGGCAAGTTATAACCGAATTCGACAGTCTGGAGCTTGAAAAAGCTTCCGTCCTTCAGCCAATATGTCGATGTTTGATAATTATTGTTGATTTTACTGTAAGTCAGACGAGGATGCGAAGCATCATTGGCATGGTCGAGAGTGTATTTCGAATAGTTACCATCGCCCCAGCCGTTCCAGAAATAGCTGTTTGTCAAAGCCAAATCATAGAATGCACGTCCTGTACCGGCAACAAACAAATCAAAATCCTTAAGTCTGAAGCTTGCTGAAATACCATATACGAGTTTCGGACTATTATCGCCAATCGCGCAAATATCGTTATTGTCAACAAATCCGTCACCGTTCATATCTTGATACTTAAGATCTCCGGCCTTGAGACTTTCATCAAAAAGCTGAGGTATGTCCAAGGTCTCAGCATCAGTCTTGAACTGGCCAATGTATCTATACCCCCAGATAGTTGAGGAAGAGTGTCCAACTCTTGACCGATATGGCTCACTATAATTCAGTTCATCGACACGTAATATCTTTGAGAACTGGCCAGAAGCCCATCCATTGACTGAATATGAGAAATTATCACCTGCTTTACCTTTCCAGCCGAGAGAAATCTCATATCCTTGAAAACGAGTCTTATTGTAATTCATCCAAAGCGCTCCTGAAGAAATACCGGCGACCAATGGCAGGACATTGTTCAACTGAGACACCGGTCCATCTGAAAGAACATTAAAATAGTTCAATGAGAACGACAATCTCTTATCCAGCAAAAGTCCGTCAATACCGACTGTAAACTCGGTTCTTCTTTCCATCCTGAGATTAGGGTTTCCAAGCATTGAAACGTAAGTGCGGTTAATACTCTCACTTGTCGTATTGCCAAACCACTGGTTATTTGAATGAGGACCAAACTTCTGACCTGACGAGTTCCAGGAATAATTGTCAATATCCCGGTTCGCAGATGTTGCACTGTCGTAATAAAGCACACCACCTTGAGCCCTTAGCTTCAGGTAATCTATGGCTCTTACATCTTTGAGCCATTTTTCCTGGGATATTAACCAGCCGAGTCCGACTGAAGGAGACAAGGCCCAAGTATTATTTCGTAAAGAATAAGTGCCATGCTCATTAACGGCGGTCTGGAATATATATCTGTCATCATACACGTAACTTGCATCAAAACCGAAGTTCATCTCACGTCTATGTTCAGTAATGAACTTTTGTGAACGCTTGGTCATCATATAATCCAGCCCTGCAGTAACTGCGTGTTTGCCGAATTTACGGTCATATGAGAATTTCTGAACGAAATAGAACCTATTTGAGAAATAATCCAAAAGTTTGGTCTTACTTGACATTTCCTTGATACTGTGACTGCTGCTCTGAACTGGTTTCATAACTTTCTCTCCATCCTCAATAACAGGATTGAGCAGATACGCTGCGTAATCTTCTGCCGTACCAAGACGCACAAGATTAGTAACATCATACACACCATAAGTATAAGACTTAAGGCCCTTAGTGACAAATGACAGGTCTATGTCCAAACCGACATTCATAAGTCCTTTTCTTATAGTTTCAGAATACGAGCCGTTCTCGAGAATATTTGCAATAGGGTTCTGTGTATAAAGTGAGGAAACAGCATACTGAGGAAATTCCAACTCAGGATCGTTATTCGCATAAATAGGAAACGATATTGCCGGAATATTATTGATGTTGTTTATAATGTCCGGGAATTCAATAACGCCTAAAGTAGTATTAGAATTAGGGTCATCACTTGAATAATTTGAACTGTAGCCATAGTTGGACGAACGCCTAAGCCCCATTGTTGATATAATTCCAAACTTAGCCTTGATGTTGTTATGAATTTTCACATCAAGATTAGCATTCAGATTCACCCTGTTATAATCCGCCTGTGGACCAATCTTGTAAATATCGTCTTCACCGGAGTATCCAAGATATGCATAGTAATTCACATAATCATTTCCACCACCTGAATATACACCTGCTTTTCTGTAGGACATTACATTCTTGAGCATCATATCCTTGAAATCGATATTCGGATGTACCAGATCAAGAGGATTATTCTTCTCATATTCAGCAACATCCTCACGTGTATAGAGCATCTCCATGTCGCTGTTTTTACGTGCAAGATTATTCAATCGTGCATAATTCGCTCCGCCGACATACTCCGGCAACCGGTCCACCACATTGACGCCACCCTCTGCAAAAACGTTCAGATACCTGTCATTAGCCTTACCACGTTTTGTCTTTATATAGACTATACCCTCAGCACCAGACGCTCCGAAGAGAGTCTTTTCCATCACATCTCTTACGATAGTAATCGACTCTATCTGCTGTGGATCAAGTGGGGTTTCACTTATGACTACCGGCACATCATCCACCATATACATCATCCGTCTGCCTCTAACAGTCGGGGTCACTTTCCAAGCGGCACCATATCTATTGGAATTCTCAAGAGGTGAGACACCAGGTCCGCCATAATTCTCAGTCACTTCTACTCCTGGAGCAATCGCTGTCAAAGCATTTCTGATATCTGTAGAAGAATATCGTTGAAGTTCCTCTCCTGTTATTACAACCGTATTGCCAAGAGAATAGCGTTTGACCAAATCCATATATGGCAAAGGAATCTTGTCCGAGAACAGTTCTTGACTGTATATTGTAACCGTCTTGGAATCAGACAAAACTTCCACATAAGACTCTATAGTCTCATATCCCGGTTTCGTTATTGACACCTTATCTCTAAGGTCTGCCGTAAATGAAACATTTCCCTCCGAGTCCGAAATCTCATGGATACTTCCTTCACCGACTGACACTTCTACGGATGGAACAGGATTTCCACTTGCGTCCATGATTTTAACAGAAACATTGACTCTTCTGCTTTCTTTTTTTCTTGTTTGAGCAAAAGCACTGGTCGCGTTTGTCTGAAAAATCACAGTACCGCACAGAAGCAAAGTGGCAATGCATCTTATCACGGACTTTATATTATAATTTTTCATAAAATACTCTTTTAATTTAGATTACTACCAAGCCATTTTCGGTGTATAGTTCTTCATCTTTATCAGATCTTTATTGTCGAACTGAATATAATACATCCCGTCATTCTTCCACGCTATCTGTCTGTTGGCAGGAAGTTCAAACCTGTCATACCTAAATCCTGTAGGATATTTGGAAGAATCATAACCTGCATTCAGTTTAGTAGCCCTGAGTCCATATAACTTACTCCTACCGATCTCTGGTGCATCTTTCCATCTGCGTATGTCACAATAATAATGATATCCCTCAAAACATAATTCAACTGCGCGCTCATTTTTTATACGCATACGATAGACTTCAGGCGATGCAAGATACTCTTCCCGAATACCGGGCATACCTGCTCTGTTTCTGATTATGTCAAGAGCATCTTGAGACGTGATCGATGAGCCGGGCACCTTTCCGTCATAACTGCCATATGCCTCAAATGCGGCCTCAGCATAATTCAGATACAACTCTCCCAAACGAATAATCGGGTCTGTCAAAGTAACATTTTGAGTAGCTTGATAAGGTCCTCCTATTCTCTTGCATTCATAATAATATGTTTCAGTAACACCATCTGATGAACCGGACTTCTTCTGTAGAAGGGAGCCGGAAGGAAGGGAGCCATTCTCATTCACATATAGAGAAGCCTTGCCATATCCGCCAGAACTGATATCTTTTTGATTATAGACAATACATATATCCAACCTCGGATCTCTGTTTACAAAAGGATTCTGCTCGTTATACATACCTGCCTCTTCTGCCACATTCCTGTCAGCCTCTGTATTCAGAGCATAACCGTCCTTAGTCTCGAACCGGTCCACAAAATTCTGTGTCGGACACTGTGCAGAACTATATGCATCTTTGGAGAACACATAGCCGACAAATGCTTGTAGGAATGAATTCTTGTACTGCATTGTTCCTGCAGAGAAACCCCATAGCTGTTCGTTAGAATAGTTGTTGCCGTAATAATTCTTTGAATACTCACTGAGAGGCAAAAGAGAATAGCCATATTTTTCAGCCACCTTTATGGCTTCCATATTAGCAACAGCAGCTTCTTCCCATATGGCCTTGTTACCATCAGGATTATTGAGCGGACTTGCAGCATATAAAAGAGCACGCCCTTTCATAGCAAGTGCAGCTACGCCATTAGGCTTGTCCTGATCTGGAGCTGCAAGATGTCCTGCTCCAGATGCCGGATCCCTACGCATCAGACCTGCTTTTTCAAAATGAACAGAAGCTGTCTGGAAATCATCAGCAACCTTATGAAGAAATTCGTTTTCTCCAATAGCCGGCAAATCCCATTCATCATTTGGTCCCAGCACCTTATCCACATACGGAATCGCACCATATAGACGGAAGATCTCAAAATTCACATAAGCGCGAACAAAGTATGCTTGACCAAGAAGGTCCTCTTTCTGCTGTTCAGTAGCATCCTGAAGCTTATCGATTTTATCAATCGCAATATTGCATATACGTAATATGCGCCAAGCATAAGTAACTTTTGCGGCTTCTTTATTGCTCACTCCAGTATTATACCCGACAATCCATATGGCATTGTTACCATTTCCCATCTTAATAGACTGAGAATCGGTAAGTCTGGCCATGTCGCACATATCCGTAAGGCCTTCAAACGTGAATTTCTTATTATTGAAAGCAAATGTCAACGGATGAAAGGCTCTCAGTTTAGAATTACTTCCAGTGTACACTGCATAGAAAAAGCTTTTATAATTCTGATACTTCGAAAAAACCTCTTCTTCAGAAAGACCAGAATCAGGAGCTTTATCCAGATATGCATTCAGACACGAGCTGGCCAAAGGCATAATACTTAATGTAACTGCCAGTACTATTATATGTCTTAATATCTTTTTCATTGTCAATGTATTTTAGAATGTAAACTGAAGTCCTAATTTAACAGTTCTCATATATGGATAACTACCCCATACAAGATACTTTCCTTCAGGATCACCTTCAAGCAAATCAGTGAACGTCAGGAGATTATTCCCTGTCACATACGCCTTAAGGGCTTGCATGCCGGTACGTTTTCTGAACTTTTCACCTTTCCAAGTATAACTTAACGTTGCTTCTTTCAATCTGACATAATCAGACTTTCGCCACGACTTTCCAGCTATCTTTCCATAACCGCCGGAAGTAATACTTTCCGAGTAGCCAGTCCATTGCATATTAGGAATTTGTGATGCCGAATAATGTACAGCAGCATGATTGCCTTTCGGATTTGCAGGAGACCAATAATCCAAAGAAGACTTATGTGTACTATAGTTTCCTTTGTAAAACTCGTACTCATATATCTGGTTAAAGTTCACCCATTTTCCTGAATAGCCTTGAAACAACATATTGAAATCAAGTCCCTTCCAGGAAAAACCCGCATTGAAAGCAAATGAAATCGGAGGATAAAGTGATCCTTTGATTCTTCCGAGATCATCCTTATCGATCACACCATCACCAGTATAATCCAAATACTTATAATCGCCTATAACAAGTTTGTCCATGGTGAGAGGCAGGAAACTGCTATGAATGTCATCAATGGATGTAAGGAAACCACCATCAGCCAAATATACGCCATTAACCGGTGTTCCAATAGGCGCGCCTACAGCTCTCTGATGATTCAATGCAAATGGAGCATCATCTGTGTAAACTATACGGTTTTCATTGAAAGAGAAATTGCCCCCTGCGCGTATAACCCAGTCTTTTGCTATTCTTTTATTATAATCAACCTCAACCTCGATACCGTGTTTTTTGATGGCTCCCTTATTAAGTTCCTTGGATGAAGTTCCGAGCCAAATAGGGGTATTGTTGTTTACAGAAATCAACATCTTATCACGATATTCATCGAAGAGATCCACGTTGACAGTGAGGTCATTGTTGAAGAAGCCCATCTCGATTCCGAGGTCTTTCTTGAATGCCTGCTCCCATTGAGCTGAAAGATTCGCAGCTTTATCCTCTACGATATGTCCGTTACTGTCCTTTGAATACTCGCTGATATAGAGCCAACGGTTATTCGCATAATCGCTACCGACAAGTCCCATGGAGAAACGGAATTTAAGCTTGCTTAAATACGGCTTTAACGGTTCCATGAATTTTTCTTGGGTCACAACCCAACCGACAGCTCCTGAAGGGAAGAATCCGAAGCGGTTACTTGGAGCGAATCTTTCAGAACCGGTATATCCCATATTGAATTCGAGGAGATATTTGTGTGAATAATCATAGGTAGCACGTGCCACAAGAGCCTCGTTGTAATACGGGAAAGATGAACCCTTGTCTTGCTCTTGCCTGTTGAACAGGAAAAGACCTGTGACATTGTGGTTCCCGAATGATCTATTATAATTCAGTGACAAATCGTAATAGAGATCCAAATAGTATCCTCCCTGCAATTCGTTTCCTGCATTCGTATAAATTGGAGCTTGAGTAAATACATATCCGTCATCTCCTGTACGGCGCCAAGGATTCGCATCAGTTCCGACTTTATTGAAATCGAGGACATAACTCGGTCTATTATATTCAGTACGTAATGTTGAATACTTATAATAAGTACTTAATGACACCTTCCCCTGAACCGACAAGCCTCTGGTAATGAAATCAAGATTCTGATTGATTATAAGGTCAGAAAACAGTTTATTGTCTGTCAGTTGGATGAAACTGCCTTTCATCATCTGATAATAAGGGTTATAGACACTTTGGTCAGCTTCACTCAAAAGCCTGTCCTCACTGGCATTCGGATAATCAAGATCAGGAACTTCTTTCAACACCCAAGACGGATAATACATAGGGTATTTGGTAGTACTGGCACCAAATACAGCAAGCCACATCTGATCATCACCACCCTGTGGTTGAGGTTTGTTCTTTATACCTACGTTGCCTCCAAGCTTAAATGACACCTTAGTTGTTCTTGTTACGTTGAAGTCAACATTAGTTCTAAAGTTAAATCTATCGTACTTGTAACCGGAATCCACCTTGTCGTCTTGAAAACTCTTAAAGATTGATCCTTCATGCACATAACCAACAGACGCGAAGTATTTTACAAATTTAGTACCTCCACTGATATTGAAATTGGCATTAGTTGTAGATGCGAATGGCTTCGTCATTTCCTTAAACCAGTCAACATCAGGATATCGAAGGGCATTAAGCCTTGTTGAAGGATGCTGATACTCTTTAAGCACCTGCTGCGAACTAAGTCCTTCAAACTGCTGATCATTCATTCTAGCGACATTGAGAAGTGACATCGTCTGATATCCGTCCACGTGGCCTGGAGTATTTATAGGTGTGGCAAATCCTTGAGAAACTGATATATTCATCTTCGGTTTACCCTCTTTTCCGCTCTTGGTTGTCACAATGATAACACCATTTGCACCTTTAGCTCCAAAAACTGCAGTTGCAGATGCATCCTTAAGGACAGATATATTCTCAACCTCATTAGGATCGATTGATGCAAAATCTCTCTCTACGCCATCAACAAGTACCAGAGGACTGGAATTATTGAAACTGGAGACACCTCTAATTATGATTTCCGCATCATTCTGACCAGGTTGTCCTGAAGACTGCAATGTCGTTACTCCTGAAAGTTTTCCGGATATCGCATTTGTAATATTGGAAATACCAGAATTTACAAGAGACTCACCTTGCACCTGCGAAATAGCACCAACCACACTTTCTTTCTTTTGTACACCATATCCTACAACTACGACATCATCCAGAAGAGTCGCATTCTCCGAGAGAATAATCGAATAGTTGCTCTGTGTGGGTTTTAAGGAAATCTTCTGATTCTCAAAACCAATGCAAGAGATTAACAGACGACCAGATCCAGGCACCTCAATTGAGAAGCGTCCATCAATATCCGTCATTGTTCCGAAGTTCTTGGAGCCTTCCAAGACAACATTAGCTCCGACAACAGGGATACCTGAATTATCCAAAACCACTCCTGTGATTTTCCTCGGACCACTATCCCCTGCCGCATAGACATTAAAACTTCCAATAGACAACAACATAACTGAAGTCATTACTGAAAGTATGCGAATCACGGTTCTTAGCATTACTTATTAATTATGGGTTAATATTAGGATGATTATGTCATTTATATCGAAAATGCATCGAAGCCGCCGTCCACGACGCATACGGTGCCGGTGACTGCTTTGGAGGCATCGGACGCCAGGTAGTGAAGAGTTCCTACCAGTTCATCCGGCTCGAGGAATCTGCCGACAGGTGTATGGGCCAGAATGGTATGGGAGCGGGCCGTCAATGAGCCGTCTTCATTCACAAGCAGGGAGCGGTTCTGGTTTGTAAGAAGGAAGCCGGGAGCTATTGCATTGACCCTCAAGCCTTCTCCGAATTTCATCGCGAGCTCTGCGCAAAGGTATTTGGTCCAGTTTGCGACAGCGGCTTTGGCGACACCATAGCCTGCCACTCTGGTCAGAGGACGGAGCGCAGATTCAGATGCGAAGTTGATGATGGAACCTTTGCCGCTCTCCACCATTGACTTGGCGAAAACCATCGTCGGGATAATGGTGCCGAACAAGTTAAGTTCGGTTACCTTCTTGACCGCTTCCACGTCGAGGTCGAAGATGGTTTTGTCCGGTGGAACTGTAGCTGATGCCATGTTTCCTCCTGCGGCATTCAGCAGAACATCGATTTTTTCGTACTTGGAGAGAATCTGCTCATTGTTCTTCTCGAGAACAGACTTGTCCAGGACATTGGTGGCGAAAAATGAGGCCTCTCCCCCGTCAGCCTTGATTTCAGCAACGAGTTTTTCGCCGATGGCAGCTGCCCTTTCAAGATCCAGAAGGACGACAGATGCACCTTGTGAGGCAAAATACTTGACAATAGTACTTCCCAGAACGCCACAGGCGCCTGTCATCACTACTACCTTTCCTTTAACATCAAATAAATTCGATTCCATTTTCAACGTATGTTATTTGTTATTTTCCATTGAGCGGGCAATACCCATCTGAAGACCGCGAAGCTCAGCGATTCCTCTCATTCTGCCGTAGCAGGAATATCCCGGATTCGATTTGCGGTTCAGGTCGTCACACATCTGGTGTCCGTGATCAGGTCTGACAGGGATGCTGACGCCTGTTTTCTGCTGCACTTCCAGCAATGCTTTCATCATGCCGTACATATCCACATCTCCCTCCAGATGATTTGCTTCGTAGAAATTGCCTTCATCATCTCTCTTCGTGCTTCTCAGATGCACAAAACCCACTCTCTCGGCAAATTCGTACATCATTGAAACCATATCATTGTCGGCTCGGACACCGAAAGAACCTGTGCACAAACACAGTCCGTTCGACTTGTTCGGCACTGCAGCTATCAGTTTTCTGAAGTCCTCAGCAGTAGAAAGGATTCGAGGAAGGCCGAGTATAGGGTAAGGCGGATCATCAGGATGAATGACCATCATCACCCCGCATTCATCGGCAACTGGACATATTTCATTGAGGAAATATATGAGGTTGGCTCTGAGCATATCCTCAGTAACGCCATCATAACGCGCAAGTGCACTGCGGAACTGGTCCAATGTGAAACTTTCTTCACTGCCAGGCAGTCCTGCTATCATATTGCGTGTAATAAGCGCCTTTTCCGCATCATCCATTTTCTCGTATCTTGCCTTAGCCCGCGCGATTTCTTCTGGAGAATACTCGTCAAATGCTGCCTTACGTCCGAGAATAAACAGGTCGAAAGCCATAAATGCAGCTTTCTCGAATCTCAACGCCCTGGAGCCGTCCGGCATTTCCCAAGCAAGGTCAGTCCTCGTCCAGTCAAGAACAGGCATGAAGTTATAAGTGACACACTTGATACCGCACTCGGCGAGATTACGCAATGACTGTTTGTAATTTTCAATGTATTCCTGATATTTTCCCTCACGTGTCTTTATGTGCTCATGCACAGGAACGCTCTCGACAACGCTCCATTTAAGGCCATATTCCGCAATGATATTCTGTCTCTTGCGGATTTCATCCACCGTCCAAACCTCTCCATTCGGTATGTGATGCAGAGCATGAACAATGTCAGTAACGCCAGCCTGTTTGATATAAGACAATGATACAGGGTCATTTGGGCCATACCAGCGCCAACTTTCAGTCATTTTTATCATAGACAATCTTATTTATTGGTCGATTTGCTTTAATGTGTTCTCTTGTTTCTGCAAATATAGTAATATATTTCATAATTGTGCACGTACACGAAAAAAATCATGAAATTTCTCTCGCCTGGACATCAGCAAGAATATAATACACCTGGAATCAATAAATAAGAAAGCTGAAGTTTAATCAGAATCCACGATTTCCTTGTAAAACGGCAAATTCTCCTTGAACACGACATCTATCGGCATTTTATGATGCCGGTCAGCATCAGCATTACGATAAAGCAGCCAATGAATAAGCGACTTTACTGAGAAAAAACCCTGCAGTTCAGGACGTTGACAAAGAACTGCAGCAATAGACTCGTTCTGAATACAACGGACATTATTCGATGTAAGGTCGAACGACATAAGCCTGATATCGTCAATGCCATGGCGACGGAGAATATCAGCCACTACATAACCTCTAGAATTGAGAACTGCAATACCCTTGATGTCTGGATTTTTCTCCATCATATCCAGAATAAGCTTTTCAGTTTCCTTGGGATTAGAAATGGAAAAGCGTATTTCAGTAACACTTCCAGAACGGTCAGTCTCCTTAAAATATGCCAAGAACCCCTTTTTTCGTTCTCTGGTATTGTTGGACCGTTCATCACCCACACGTGCAGTTCCACAAATCGCAAATTTTGCGTCACTAGGGGTAAATGAAGACAAAAGCCTCCCCAAAAGATGTCCGCAGGCGTATTGGTCAGTCGTATATGAAGCGACAGGACTAGTTCCGTCAATAACAGAGTCCACAAAGACATAAGGCACCTCAGACTTGTCAAGTTCATTGCACAGGCGAACCGTCTCAGATGCAAATGTAGGCCCGATAATTACAGCATCAGGCGACATCTCCAACACTGATTCAAACGCGGAACGGCACGAATAGACATCAAACTGATTGTACAATGCCTGACTGCAATGAATATTGATATCAGAGAATTCCTTGAGGGCATGTTCAATTCCTGACATGATCGAGCCCCAATACTCCCCGGGAACTCCGCTCGGAGTCGTAATGACCAGATTGAACTCCTTTGTCAATGACACGGCAGAGGTATGAATATTATAACGGTATCCAACTTCAGCCAATATGCGTTCTACAGTTTTCTTGCTTGATTCTGAGACTCCTCCCCTGTTATGCAGCACCCGGTCCACTGTACCGGATGAGACACCCGCCATCTTGGCGATATCCTTGATCTTTATCTGTCTAGCCATATGAATACGAGAATTATCTGAGTTTATTCCAATCGCCGCATGGAACTTTCACTGTTTTTGACTTGTTGCCGCAGCGTACGACAATGCTGTCAGAACCGGATGCGTTCAGGATATAGACGCTTTTCCCGCGACGGGGCACATCAATGACGGCATTGTCCTGATATACGGCGATTATGAGCTCCTTATCGCTCTCTGCTTCAATGACAGGATAGCCAAGTTCAGGATGGTGAGGACGGAATTCGCTTTTGAGCAGGGTTTCGCGGTGTTCGGAGGCGAATTTCATCCATTTTCTCATGACGTCAAGTTGTTCTTCAGGGATATTCCTCAGCATTGTCGAGTATTGTACGACTCCGAAAATGGAATTGATGATTGCTCTTCCCACATTTTCAGGAGTTTCGGAAATGTTCCATTCCAACATGTCTGAATGTACGGCAGTCGAACCGCTCGTCAGTCTGAGGGAGGCGATTCTCATTCTGTTGTCTTTGGCGTTGCCCGGACAGTCTGCTGCTCGGAACATGTTTCCGTACTGTCTGATGGCCGGACCTATGTACTGCTGTCTGAACTCAATGAGAATATCCGGTTTGATGGCTTTCAGAGCGGATGAAACCTCTTTCATCAGCAGGTTCACGGCCTCGCTGAGGTTCATGATGTCCCTTCCTGCATAATTCTCTTTTATGGCAGGATCCTCTCCCTGAAATCTGAAACTGTCGATGAAATCGAGTTTGAATCCATCCAGATTCCAGTCTTTCAATGCCTTTGTGTACAGTTCCACAAGATGTTTCCTGACCTCCGGGAAACGTGGGTCAAGCACAGCGCAACGGCTGCTCCTGTCATTGTAGAGGAACTGGCCCTCAAACTTCTTGTAGGAATCGCTGTTCCATCCGATGTATGGAACGCTGTACCAGACAAGATATTTCATTCCGAGATCATGGACTGCTGAAACGTGTGCCGCCATGTCCGGGAATTTTTTCGGGGCCGGTCTCCAGTCTCCACAGAAGGCGTAACCTCTGTTTCCGTCAGTCGTCTGCCAACCGTCATCGAGAATTACGGTCTTCATTCCGAGATCTGCAGCAATACGGCACTCCTGTTCAATCGCTTCGGCGTTCACATCCTGATGGAACTGGTACCAGCTTGAGTACAGCGGTTCAAATGCGGAATCGTTCACCGGAAAGGCATCGTAACCGTTCTCACGGCTCATCCACTCGGATGCGTCACGGATGCTTTCTGCCCAGAATACAGGTCGTTTGTCAAGCAGAATTTTAGTCTCATAATGCTTCGCGGGAGCTTCTTTCTCTTTGAAGAATCTCAGTTCTGTGCAGATTGCGCAACCTTCTTCCATGACGCCGAGTACGGCATCTACCTTGCGGAGTACTTCTGAACAGGCGATTGTCAGGCAATTCGTATTGTTGTCATTGAAATACTCATATAGGGGCATCCTGTAGGCGAGTGAACTGCTGGCATTGGAGTGGCCCCAGAAAGGGTCCAGGTGCGTGCCGCAATTCAAGTCCGGACTCCAGAAGTTGAAAACGCCTTTCTGAGGAAACGTGAAATAAACATTGAACCTTGCCGGCGCGCACGGCTGTGACGCATCCATCGATATGCTGATTATCTCTTTCTCTCCATCATTTTCCAGAGATGCGGTAAATTTCCAATCCCCTGGATTATCAGAAACAATCACAATTTCATCCACGAGCGAACTGTTCAATACGGGGGCAACAATTGTTCCCTTGGAAGCGAAAGGATTGCCCGTCCAAGTGTTCTGGGCGTATGATACGCAAAAAGACAGTGCCGATAATGCAATTGCGAGTATGTGTCTGTACATATATAAGGTTACTATTTAAAATTTTGTCAGTTATAACTTCTGTTAAATCAACGTTTGGTGGTTACTACCCTCGAATGAATTTCACAAATTTAATCAATTTATTCTTAGTTCAACTCATTCTTTGAACTTACTTAGAAAAACCTTATGTGATAGGCTAAAACTTATACTCTTCCCAAAGTTTGTCCGGACTGCTCTTTACCATAAATTTTCCCCGTGCAGAGTTGAATACGCAACCGAACCACACAGGTGGGATGAGTTCCGTGCCGTCTTCGAGACAGGCTCCGGTAGTTTGACACTTTAAAATCCGAAAAAAGTTAAAAATATTTGATGGAGTTCATTCAGAACTCTTTTTTGTCAAATTTATTTTCTATCTTTATAATGCCTTTGTGATGCTTATTGAGTTTTACGGATATGATTCTAAAAACTTTGTCAATGGGCAAGCAGCCCGTCTATTATGTTCAGAAGAGTTACCGCAACGAAGACGGCAAGCCGTCCACCAAGTACGTAGAGCGCCTCGGCACTCTTGAGGACCTGGAGAAGCGCTTCGGGGGGAGAAGATCCCGTCGGAGAAGCCAAAAAGTACGTTGCCGAGCTTACCGCCCAGGAAAAAGAGAACAGGAAGAAGATAATGCTGGAGTACAATCCGGCCGCGCTCATTGACAAGAACACCCGGCGCTGTTACAACGGCGGATATCTCTTTCTCCAGAAAGTGTATCACGAACTGGGGCTGGACAAGATATGCAGAAAGATAGAGAAGCGCCACAGGAACAAGTACGACTTGGACGAGATACTTCAGACGTTGCTCTACACGAGGATACTTTATCCCGGTTCCAAGCTGTCGTCTCTCGAGGATGCAAAGCGCTTCATAGAGCAACCTAAAGTCGACATCCATCAAGTATACAGGGCATTGTCCATCCTCGCGGAGGAAAGCGACGACATCCAGGCGGACGTATACAGGCGCAGCCTGAAAC
>ERZ1026862.37-NODE-37-length-63383-cov-11.167493_pt1 | contig 63383 bp, 69 predicted proteins | sample MGYA00380161_ERZ1026862 | MGnify/ENA primary metagenome ERZ1026862 (study PRJEB33269, sample SAMEA4719797) | human gut metagenome | biome: human-associated habitat; feature: organic feature; material: feces | place: Cameroon | collected 2013-10 ... | reverse complement strand
TAACGGGGTAACCCATTAAAATAATACACGAATCGAGGCGTTTCCTGCGTTTATTTTTGTTGAATATCATTCATTTACAATATTAAAATATCCTCAAAACCGTGCAGAAAAAAATCATGGATTTTGAACACCCTACCTTACAGGGCGTCACTAACGAACGTGCTTTAACCCAGGGTGTCGCTTCGCTTGCCCTGGGCTATGTGCTGTTGCCCTTTCAGGGCGTGCATTGTCGGCTACACCTCAGCAATTCAAGCAAGCTTGATGGCATTCGACTTACACGATAATTTAGCCCGCACTTGTTAAATCCGAACTTGATTACTTATTTTTCAACCATGAACTTTTCAGGGTGTTTACCTTGGAACTGGCTATAATATTGCATGATGGTTTGCATATCGGCTTCTACATCGCCCGAGGGGATGATGGTTTGGGTGCAAACAATGCGTTTGTTGGGGAAGTCGATGGCGTAGAGCAATATGGGAAGGTTGGCCTTGAGGGCTATAAAATAGAAACCACGTTTCCATTTAGGGGCTAACGAACGAGTGCCTTCGGGGGTTACTGCCAATGAGAAATGTTTGGCTTGACGTGCTTTTTCAGCCATTTGGTCGGTTAGACTGGTGTGACGACTGCGTTCTACGGGGATTCCACCTAAACGACGGAATATTGCACCAAAGGGCCAAAAGAACCATTCTTTTTTCATTAAAAAATTTGAGGTAAGACCTATTGAGGTGTAATAGAGTTCGCCAATTAAGAAATCCCAATTACTGGTGTGTGGAGCTACGCAGATGATACATTTCTCGGGGGTTGGTTCGGTTACTTCGGTGCGCCAACCCATCCATTTGTATAATATGGTATGGCAAATACGTTGCAGCATAAATTGTATAGTGTAGTGGGTGGTTCTAAAATTTCTGATTTTAAGAACTATCCTATTGGTTAAAAAAAGAGTTTTGAAGTTTTCAAGTGATATAAGTTTTTCTGTAACCTGAAAACCTCAAAACTCCTGATGTACATTTATGACTGTGTCATTATGCGTTTACAATACGTTCACTCAAGTTGTTTACTTTTTCAGTAAACTCTTGTTTGAACTTACGATAGAAAGCGCGTTCTGAACCCTTCTCGGTGTGACTGATGCGAGTTACATATTCGCAATGAAGGACTAAGATTTCTTTCATAAGTTGATCGAGTGTATCGCGGTCAGCTTGTTGGCACATGCTGAGTGCAACACAGTCGGCAAAGAGATCGCCTGTAATCATTTTAACGCTCTTCTTAAGTTGTTTGCGGTTTGCCATAACTTTTGAATTTTATAGGTTAAGAGGTGAGGATAAGTAGGTGTTCTAAATAATGATGAACACCTACTTATAAAAATATGAGTGAGATTTTAAAGAATTTATTGCTTGATGATTTCCATGCCTTTGAGAATGGCTTGCTCGTTCATGGGCAAGAGGTTGTGGTGACGCTCGGGCAAGGTTTTGCGTAGGGCTTTCATCACACTCTCAATAGACACAATGGGGTGAACTTTTAAGAATCCACCGAGGACGAACATGTTGAAGCATTTCATCATTGACATTTCGGCAGCGGTCTCCATTGCTGAGATGTGCCATGCGGTAATATCGGTGCGTGAAGGCTTTTCGAGAATACCGAAATCGTCGTAGATGATGGTGCCACTAGCTTTTACCTTGGGCTGGAACTTGGTGAGCGAAGGTTGGTTGAGCAAGATGGCTGTGTCGTAGCTACTGAGGATAGGCGAGGAAATGGGTTCATCGCTTATAATGACAGTTACGTTGGCTGTACCACCACGTTGTTCAGGACCATAGGCAGGCATCCAAGTAACTTCTTTGCCTTCCATGAGTGCTGCATAGGCTAATATCTTACCCATTGAAAGCACACCTTGTCCGCCAAAACCTGATATGATAATTTCTTGTTTCATGTGTGGGTCTTTCCTTTATTTTGTGGTCGGAGTTGTTGTTAAAACAGTGTTGACCACTTACTCATCTTTTAAGTCGCCAATGTGGTAGAAGTCGAACATGTGTTCTTCCATCCATTCGTTGGCTTTGATGGGAGAGAGTTTCCAACCTGATGAGCAGGTAGATACTATTTCAATGAGGTTTGAGCCTTTGCCTTGCATGGAATTTTCAAAAGCATGGCGAATGGCTTTCTTAGCCTTGCGGATGGCTGCTACGCTATGCACACTTTGGCGAGTGACGTAGGCTGTGCCTTCGAGTCGTGAGGCAAGGTCGGTAATGTTCAAGGGATAACCATGAATCTTGGGGTCGCGACCATAGGGACAAGTAGCTGTTTTCATGCCTACTAAGGTGGTTGGAGCCATTTGTCCGCCTGTCATGCCGTAGATGGCATTGTTAATGAATATCATGGTGATGTTTTCGCCACGGTTGAGTGCGTGTAAGGTCTCAGCTGTACCAATGCAAGCTAAGTCGCCATCACCTTGATAGGTAAAAACTAAACGGTCGGGCCATAGACGCTTGCAGGCTGTGGCTAATGCTGGTGCACGTCCGTGGGCAGCTTCTTGCCAATCGATGTCGATATAACGATATGCAAAAACAGCACAACCCACAGGACTAATGCCGATGGTCTTTTCTTCCATGCCCATTTCGGCGATTACTTCAGCGATGAGTTTGTGTACTACACCGTGGGAGCAACCGGGACAATAGTGCATGTCGTTGCTGTTAAGGAGTTCTGGTTTTTGGTAAACCAGATTCTCGGGTTTTATGATATCTTCTCTTGTCATGGAATTTCTTTCTCTGACTTGTAAGGTGTTTCTTTTTTTGCTTGGATGGATTAGTAAAGCAAGAGGCACCTTGAATATGTTTCTTTTACTTCCTCATGCCCGGCATACGTAGCATTACTTCAACCATTTTAATCATTACGGCAAAGAGTCCGACTATGTACCACACCATTAAATAGTTCTTTGCCACAAGTATGCCTATCATGGCTACAAGGGCAACGAGAATGAATAGACCATTGAGAATGTTTCGTATAAAAAGATTCTTGCTCATGCGTCTTTTTTGATTCTCTTCTTCGGGGTGTTTCAACCTTCTTAGTATGTCGCTTTCGGGGAGTTGGGTTGTTTGAACCATAGTGTGGTGTAAATGATTGATGAATGAGTGATATGTGTAGGGAAGGAGGGAAAGTGCCGTTGAATGGGGAGCTTTGAAACTGCTTTGTTGCTTTATGAAGTGCATAAAAGCAGTTACCTAAATCTTAGGCTATCCTTTTATTCCTGTTTTTATTGACGCAATTTTTGCAATGCTTCAATAATTTCGTCGGGGTCGGGTACGATACCGCCCAAACGACCATAGTGTTCAACAGGGATACGTCCTTCAACAGCATATTTTACGTCGAAAATCATTTGTCCTGCATTGATTTCGACTACTAAAATGCCTTTTACCTTTTTGCTGAGTTCGCTAATTTGTTTCTCGGGGAAGGGCCAAAGTGTGATAGGACGGAAAAGTCCTACTTTAAGTCCACGTTTACGTGCAGACTCCATTGCCTTTTGCGAGATGCGAGCTGCTGAACCAAAGGCTACGATGGCATATTCTGCATCGTCCATGCCAATGGTTTCGTAGCGTACTTCTTTGTCTTTAATCTCTTGATACTTTTGCTGCAGATGTTGATTCTTAATTTCCATCTTGGCAGGTTCAAGTTCGAGAGATGTAATTACTTGTGGTCCACGTTTTTTAAGTCCGTGACCATTGCTTGCCCAAGGACATTCTTTGGCTATCTCTTCTTCGGTGCGACGGGGCTTAAAGGGAGGTAATACCACCTTTTCCATCATCTGACCAATTACACCGTCTGAGAGAATCATGGCAGGATTGCGGTAACGGAATGCCAAGGTAAAGGCGAGGTCGACAAAGTCTGCCATTTCTTGTACCGAGGCAGGTGCTAAAACAATGACATTATAGTCACCATTACCACCACCACGAGTAGCTTGGTTATAATCACTTTGTGAGGGCTGGATTGTTCCAAGACCAGGACCACCACGTTGTACATTCACAATGAGACCAGGTACTTCGGCACCTGCCATGTAACTGATGCCCTCTTGCATCAATGCCACACCGGGCGATGAAGAGGATGTCATAACTCTTTTGCCTGTGCCACCACCACCATAAAGCATGTTGATGGAAGCTACTTCGCTTTCGGCTTGTAGTACTACCATACCTGTTGTTTCCCAAGGTTTAAGTTCGGCTAATGTTTCAAGCACTTCACTTTGGGGGGTAATGGGGTAGCCAAAATAACCGTCGCATCCACAGCGTATGGCTGCTCGTGCAATAGCTTCGTTTCCTTTAAGAAGGAGTACTTCGTTTTCTTCTTTCATAGAAGTGTTATTGAAAGTGCAGAGTGGGCAATAGGTAAGTATTTTGCAATATATTATGTGGGTAAACACTTTATTGCGTGCATCTAACCCTCATATTTGCCATGTGCTCTGCTTTCTTATTACTCATTAAAATGCCTTGTTGTTTTTTCCCTTGTTTTGCACAGTTAAATGTAATTATCTGTGTGGGGAAAGTAGGCTTAATCTTCTTTAGCTCGATAAACGCTGATACAACCATCAGGACATACAATAGCGCAAGAGGCACAACCGATGCAAGTTTCGGCCACTTCTTGGCAGAAAGCATATCCCTTATGGTTTACTTCTTTTTTGGATAATGCGAGCGTTTGGGTGGGACAAGCTACTATGCAGAGTCCGCAACCCTTGCATCGTTCAGTGTCGATGACAAGTGCTCCTTTCATTTTTCCCATATCTTTTTATTTATATAACTCGTGCAGCAATATGTAGTTCTTGGGTGAACCGTGTTTGCTGTTTGGGTTCGTTATTATTGGTTGTACATGTCTTTATTGTAGAACTCCATGATGTCGTGAAGCATCAATCGGCATTCTTTGGCGGGACTTTCTGGATCGAGTTCCTCTGCATGTAGGAAACAGGTCATTGCATCGCTCCAATTTGCTCTCTTCATGTGGATTTTGCCTTGCCAGTAGAAGAGTAATGCCGATTCTCCTTGCTCTTTTTGCAGTTTTTGCGCCAAAAGCTGTGCTTTATCAAGTAGTCCTTCGTTCAGGGCTTCTTTTATGTCCTGAAAATCATCATTATTGATCATATTGACTGATTGGGTTATAGCAAAGTTACTGTTTATTCCTTGAAAACACAGTAATTTATCTGTATTTTTAGAAAACTTAACGCGAAAAAACTTTGCTTTGCCTATTCTTTTGCAGTTCAGCGAAGGATTCTTAGGAACTATTAGGGTTGTCATAACGCCTTTCTGTAGTTCCTAAGACCTTGTTACGTATGAATTGTTATGGGACGAATTATTTCAACACTTGTTGAATATTTTGTTCGCGGTGGCAAATGTGTACCTCAATTCCAAACTTTGCATGTAGGTGTTCTGCCAGGTGTTGGGCAGAGTACACGCTACGATGACGTCCTCCTGTACAGCCGAATGAGAACATAAGATTTGTAAATCCACGTTGCATGTAGCGTGCTACGTGTGCATCTGCTAATTTATAGACAGAGTCGAGGAAGGTAAGGATTTCTCCATCGTCCTCCAAGAACTTAATAACTGGTTGGTCTAAGCCTGTGAGAGGCTTATATTGCTCGTAGCGTCCTGGATTGTGTGTGCTACGACAATCAAAAACGTAGCCACCTCCATTGCCTGAAGTGTCTTCGGGAATGCCTTTTTTATAACTAAAACTGAAGACACGTACCACTAAGGGACCTTGACCATCGTATTTTGACACAGAGGCTTGTCCATGTTGGGTAGTTGTGACATTAAATTGTGGTAATGCCACAAGTTGTTGCAGCGTTTGGTTAAGGTAAGGGTATGGAACTGCTACATTGTCTGCCAACATTTTGCGTAAATTGTCGATAGCAAGGGGGATGCTGTCGAGGAAATATTTTTTACGTTCAAAATAACCACGAAGACCATAGGCTCCTAATACTTGCAGTACACGGAATAGTACAAATAATTGTAAGCGTTGCTTAAAGGCTTCTTCATTAAAGTGGGGCAACAGAGTGCGTAATTCTTGTACGTATGCATCAATTAGTTCATCGCGCAGTGCTTGAGGATAACGTGCTGAGGCTTGCCATAAGAATGAGGCTACGTCATATTGCAAAGGACCTTGCATGCCTCCTTGAAAGTCAATGAAATAAGGTTTGCCCTCACGAAGCATTACATTGCGAGCTTGGAAGTCGCGGTATAAAAAGTAGTGTTCTTTGTTGCTATCACCTACGAGGTCGGCTGCTAATTGTTGCATATCAGCTTCGAGCTTTATTTCATCGAAGGGAAGGTCGGTTGTCTTTAAAAAGCTATATTTAAAGTAGTTCAAGTCGAACATGGCGGCCTGTTGGTCGAAGCAGATGGGTGTGATACATTGTGCAAAGTCTAAATTCATTGCTCCTTCTACTTGGATGTGAGCTAGCTGTCGGAGTGTTTCTTCTAACAACGCTTTATCCTTTTCTTCATAGCAGAAGTCATGCTTTCGTGCATTTGCCAAAGCATCATAGAGAGCTTGTTGTCCAAGGTCTTCTTGAATGTAGCGACTGCAGTCGGCATTTACAGCATAGATTTGCGGCATGGGCAAATTCTTGTCTGTGAAGTGCTTTGCAAGGTATACAAAGCAACGGTTCTCGGCAATTGAAGGACCGATAACACCAATTACTGTCGAGCCATCTTCGGCAAGCATACGTACATATTGACGATTACTGCCTGCCTTTGCCAAAGTTTCTACTTTGAGTGGAGCTGTACCTTTCCACTCTTTATATAATGCGAGTAGGGCTTTCATGAAAGAATGTGTACTTAATCTTTTCTATACCATATGCTCATCACTTTTTTACGGATGGCAATGATGTTTATGATTGAAACTAATATAAATATTCCACCACCTGTAGCTAATGCGGGTAGCATACTGCCATTCTTTATGGTGGGGAAGATGAGGCCTATTACGTGCATGTAGTAGTTGCGCACCACAATGAGTAGCGCAAATGCAATGAGCAGTGTGGCTGCATTCATGCCTAAGGTGAGCAACTGATATGGACGGCTTACACGGTTGGGACTATAGCCTATGAGTAAGAGATTCTCGAGCTTTTGCGTGTTCTTTTGTACCAATAAGTAGATGCTTAGCATCAAAATATAGAACGAAAGTACGCTTACTAATAAGCCTACTAACATAACCATGCTTACCACTACCTTTAAGAAATAAGTAGTTTTGCCTGCATCCAATTTGTTGTCTTCTACGTCATAGCCTTTTTGTTGCATATATTGTGCTATGCGTGAGTCGGTAGGGTTGTTTACTTCAAGAATTATGCGTGAAGGGTCTTCGGTTTTTCCTGGCTCGTAAGTGGCATTGCTCCAATCAATGAAACTTTGCGGTACAAGAATTGTGTTTAAACGACTTGAAAAACCAAGTACTTTGCCTTTAAACTGTGCATGTTGACCATTGGCATTGATAAAAATGTGCATGTCAATCATACCGACAAGGCCATCGCTAACCTTGGGTAGATTACGACTTTGGGCAAAACCAAAGTTGTAGAGTGCGATGTAGGTGCGTGGCAAAATAACGGGTACTTCTTCTTCGCCTGCAGTATATTTCCAGTCAGAAGCTTGAGCATCGACAAAACTATCGGGTACGGCTTCAAAGAACATTTCGGTGTTGAGTGGTGCAGAACCTTTCATGCCCATTGCAGCTGACACTTTATATTGCGATGAAGTGAATGCTCCTACCTTTTTGCAGAAAGGTTGTTTGCGTACGTCTTCAATGTCGAAGGTGCTAAAGGCGTTGCTACGTCCTGAGAGTGTGCCAACGGTAGTGATGTGTTTTGACACCACTAAGAAGTTGTTATTTATAAAGCTGTCTTCTTCTGTAAAGACGGGGATGATATCTTTGTAGAACTGTATGCCGAGCATTACCACCCACATACCAAAGAGATTGGCAAAGAAGAATCCCGCAAATTGCGACAGGCTGATGTGTTGTCGCAGCAGTTTCCAAATTAAACTTTTCATTGTATGTGCGTGTTACAGTTTATAGGTCTTGTCATAATCTAACACCATGTGTTTGCCAATGCTGGTCACAATAACGCCTGCACCTTGTTGTTTGGCTTCGCTCATCATGATGTCTGCCATGATGGCTGAGTTCGTATCGTCAAGGTGACTGATAGGTTCGTCTGCCAAAAGAAAATCAAATGGTTGTACCAAGGCTCTGATCATTGCTACACGTTGTTGTTGTCCAAAACTCATACGTCCTACTTTGGCATCGAGTTTGTCGGCAATGCCCAATCTTTCAAACCATTCTTTGATTTGGCTCTCTGTTTTAAAGTTCGTAAGATTGTTTTTTATCATTACATTCTCGAGAGCTGTAAGTTCGGGGAAGAGGCGTAGCTCTTGAAACAGGTGGCTTATGCTGTGTTGACGAATGTCAACCCATTGGTTTACTTTGATGTCGTGTACATCTTGTTCGTCGAACTGCACTGTGCCTGTATAGTCGTGACGATAGCCCAAGATGTAGCTGCACAGTGTGGATTTTCCTGTACCCGACATGGCTTCTACAAGATAGAGCTTTCCTTTTTCAAACTTCACGTTTTGTTGCCACACTTCACTATTCAAGTCGGTGCGATTGGCAAATACGTGAGGCAAAACATTCGTAAGTGTAATGGTTTGCATGATGTGTGTTATGTTTATGGATGGCTCTTTATGTTATGCGCCAACCTTTTTATCATTTCGGTTTGGGCTTTTCAGTCCAAGTAACTTTACTACTTAATAAAGGGATAGAGATTTCTTACTGAATAACCAAACTTGCTTTTCTGCCTGTTTCGGCTTTATAAGTAATGGCTTGTGAACCAGGTAGAATGGTCTTGAGAATATCAGTCATTGCACCACTACTCATGCAGGGTTGTGTAAACAACTTGTTTAGGTTTACGTGAAAATAAACCAATGTACCTTGTGTTTCAGAACTCTTTTGGGCAATAAGTGGTTGTGCTGCACGTTCTACTAATGAAGGTGAGGTAAAATATAGGACCTTGTGTGTTGCATACTTACCAAAGTTTAATTGTTGCTTGTCATTGCTCAGGAAGAAAGCTTCGGCACTGGTACGTTTTAGCACTACATTCTTTTGTTTTTTGGCACTTTCCATCCAATAGTCGGCATCGGCAAAGAGGTTGTTTGCTGTTGTTTCTGCCTTTAAACAGAATGTGGGGGTCCAATCTTTGGCAAACGAGCTGATTTCCATGCTAAATATACCATTGGTGCTACTTAACATGCGGTCGGCATCAATTGTTTGGTTTAATCCCATAAGTAAACCACGTAGTGTAGCATCGGTTTTGAGCAATTGTAATAACTGTTTGCCTTGTGTGCTGGTTGCCATCACAAAGAGAGTGCTATCGCAGAGAGTGGGATTAGCAATGCGAATGCAGCCTTTTTCTTTTTCAAAAGCATCAATAGCACTTACGATATCCTCGTTCTCGCTAGTAATGTTGCTATTGATTTCGGTAGAATCTTTGTTTATCTTAGCTGAGGCAAAAACTTGTACTGCTGATGGATCGCAGTCTGCAGGTACACTTAGTCTAAAAAGCATGTTGTAGGGCGTAGGCACAGCATCGAGTTGTGCAAAGAGTTGTATACTACCTTGTTGTGCTTTTAGTTGGTCGTATGCTTTAGTTTTTGTGAAGCAGTCGCCTGTGTTAACTATGCTTGTAATGGTTTGGCGTAACATATCTTTTTCTTGTGCTACACCAGGACCTAAGGCTAAAACCATGCGACTATTCCATGCCATAAGCCATCCACTGTTTAGCCACGCCCAATGTAAGTCATCATATTCTTCGGTAGGTTGACACTTCTTTTGTGTCACTAATTTATTTATTTGGGCATCAATAGCATCTTCATTGTGAACCTTTGCCACAAAACCGATATATTCGTTGGGTGTAACGAAGGCATAGAGCGGTTGAGTAAGGTCTAAACCATCGGGTTTAATACCTAAGGCTTTTTCGAGTGGATTAGGAATATTGCCAACTTCTTTTTGTAATTCGGTAGCTTGAATCCTTACTACTGCTTTTGCTTGTGCAGGAATCATTTCTTCGTAACTCTTGGGCCAAAGCCACCAAGCTGTTAAGAAGGCAATAGTTAGCGCTGCAACCACAGCAAGAGCTATTGTTAGATTTTTTTTGTTTATGAAATTCTTCATTGTTTATTGCGTTTTGCCAAATACATTAAGTGTACGGCTACCAATGCTGCTGTTTCAGTACGAAGCCTGCTTCCTCCTAAGCTAATAGGCTGAAAACCAGCTTTTATAGCCTCGTTAACTTCAGTAATACTAAAATCGCCTTCAGGACCAATAAGTACCAACGCATTTCCGTCCTCATTTAGTAAATCGCCTAAGAAGTTGCGTCCTGAAAGATGGATGCTTTCGTCTGCGCCATCTGTTTCTTCAGGGCTATAGCAGTGGGCGATAAATTTTTGTCCGTCAAAGGATTGGTTGATGAACTTTTTAAAGTCGGTAAGAGGTGAAATAACGGGTTTAAAAGCCTTGTGGCTTTGTTTCATGGCTGACACCACAATTTTTTCAAGACGTTCGGTTTTTACCACACGGCGTTCAGAGTTGGCACAATTAAGCAAACTGATATTGTCAATACCAATTTCGGTAGCTTTTTCGGCAAACCATTCCATACGATCCATATTTTTGGTGGGAGCTACCGCCAAGTGGATATTTCCGCGCCACAATTTATGGTCTTCCCATTCATTGTCTATTGCAAACAGACAATGTTTGTTTGATGCCAATGTAATGTGTGCGTCATAGAATCGTCCTATACCATCGGTTAGTGTCAGCGAGTCGCCTTCCTTCATGCGTAGTACACGTACGGCGTGTGCTGCTTCTTCGGTTGGCATCTCTGTGCTACCGTTAGTTAATTCGGGGACGTAGAATATGCGAGTCTCTTTCATTAGGTGCGTTTCGTTTTATTTATAGGAACAGTGCAGTGTAATTATCAGAATAGTTATTCGGAATGAATCTGATAAATATTTTGAATACACTGAATATTAACAGAATTTCTATACTTTACTAAAGTAAAACTTTTATAGCTGTTCGTTGTCTTTACGTGATGTCCTTTTTTTGAGTTCATCGCGTAGAATACTTGCTAATTCAAAGTTTTCTTCTTCAACAGCGCCTTGTAATGCAGCTTCTAAAAGTTCGTTGTTCATTGCAGTAATGGGCAATGCCATGCTTTGACCTGTAGGTTGCATTTTTGATTGTCTTTCAAATATGTCGCTTTGTACCCAAAGTGAGGCACGCATTTCGTGAGCAGCTACAGCAGCTTCGGCTACAGGGGTTTGTATAGAAACGGTTTCATTAACTAATTCAAAGTCTATTAGTGCGCGAGTTTCTCCATTAGCTGGTTGCATCAGTCGCACACCAATCAATGTCATGCCTACACGACTTGCCAATTGATTCATTAAATGAGAACATGTAAAGTCCTTTTCGCTAAGTGCTGCTGCAATCATTTCATATCCTTTTTGGTCGATAAGTACGGGAAAAAAGCGTTCTCCCTCCACTTCGCGTAGCACTAAAATGAAGGCGTTTTGCAATTCACGCCCACGTGTAAGACCTTCAATCTTTAGTTCAATATAGTTATCGTACATGCTTTAAATATCAAATATTTAGAATCTTAATATATTGTGCGTTTAAACTTATTTGCGCACATTTTGAATTCAAAGTTACTGTAAACGCAACGCACTGCAAAGAAAAAATGGATTTTTCTTTATTTAAAGTAGTGTATCGTATGCTGTTTTAAGTTTGTCTCTGAATGTAAAAACTCTAAAACTTAAACTTTATTCATCAGCTTCGAGCATAGCTTTGATATCTTGTTCAATGCTTTGCTCGTTTGGCAGTGATGTTTTATCGATGCAAATGCCTTGTGCGCCACTGTCGATGATGGGTATAATGTCAGTGTGTAAGATATTACCATAAATGCAAATAGGAATGCGTACTTCTTCTTGATAGAGTTGGCGCATTAACTGTTGGCATTGTTCTGTGTCAAAGTCGGTTGGGTTTTGAGTATTAGACACGTAATTGCCACAACAAATATAGTCGGCACCTGTGCGTTTGAGTTTTTTGATACCCTCAAAAGTATGGGCTGTAGCACCAATGATAAACTCATGACCAAGAGCTTCGCGTGTTTCAATCATGTCGTCGGTAATAGTTTCAGGCATGCGCACACCATCAGCTTTTATTTTCTTGCACAATTCAACTTGATTATAGAGCACTAAAGTTGCTCCTTTTTCGTGGCAGGCTTTAAGTAATCTTTCTGCTATTTGCTCAATGTCTTTAGCCTCGTTGCTATCGTTGTGTATGTGTAACTCAATCCATTTACATCCTACTGAAAGTGCACGTATGGCAGATTCTTCGTGACTAAGTGTAGGAGTAGAGTATGTAATAAACTGTATAGGTATCATAAGTTTGTTTGTTATTTTTCGTGATTATTGTGGTGCAAAATTACAAATTAAAAGGTCTAATTGAAAAAAACAGTCCAATTTATTTGTGACTTTGGTGCAGAACCTATACCTTTGCATTAGAAGCAGTGTGTCTATTTATGATTTGTTAGATTGCACTTTAAATTTTAAAAAGAAAGCTTATGAAAGAATACTTACTTCGTACAATATTTTGTGTAATGTCTGTAGCGGCTCCTACTATGATGTGGGGCGCAGAAGATTGTGCTCCTATGCCTTATGAGCCTATTTTGTCTGAAATGATGGGCGATGAGGTTTCTCGTTTTGATGTGAGCGTTCGTGGGGCAGCTGTTCAGGTTCATGCTGTGAATTGCCAAGGACAGATATTGAAAATTTATGATCTCGTGGGCAAGTTAAAATGTGAAGTTCATATTGACTCAAACGATAAGACTGTGCGCGTTAACTTAGGAAAGGGTGTTTACTTGATTAATGTCGGTGGCGCTACACGTAGAATAGCTGTGGCTGGCTAATTTGTACACACTTATACTTAGCACATATATTTAGATTACAATTTATAGTTTTTGGTGTCAGGAGGAAATGTATAATACCGAATTGCTACATAATCCAACTACGCGTGCAAAGGCTTTTGCCGAAATGGTAAAAGATTTGTCGCCACAACTTTATGCTACGATTCGACGTATGGTGCAGTTTCATGATGATGCCGACGATGTAATGCAAAATACGTTTATGAAGGCTTGGCAGGCACTCGATAGTTTTAGGGGTGACTGCCAATTGTCTACTTGGATGTATCGTATTGCAGTAAACGAATGTTTGAGCTTGCTGCAACGAAGGCGTGAAACTGAAAGTCTAGACAACGCTGTGGAGGTTACGCGAGCATTAGAAAGCGATCCTTTCTTTGATGGTGATGAAACAGAATTGCTTTTGCAACAAGCTATTGCTACTTTGCCCGATAAGCAACGTGTGGTTTTTAATATGCGCTATTTTGAAGAACGCAAATACGAAGAAATGAGCGAACTTTTGCAAACCAGTGTGGGGGCGCTGAAGGCATCGTATCATTTGGCTGCTAAAAAAATTGAGCAGTTTTTTAATGATCGGGAAATACATATGTTGTCATAGAGTTTCGATCATCTTTTAAAAATAAAAAATATTCTCTTAAACCTTTGTACTTTTCGACAGTCATATTATTGTGAAACAAGAAAAGAATTGACATATGACTACATTTAGTGTAAATGACATAAAGAAGAGCCATAATCCGTTTGTAGTGCCTGAAGGCTATTTGGCGGATTTTGCTGATCGTATGATGCAACGCATTGCTGCTACGCCTATGGTTGAGGAAAAGCAAATGCGCATTGTGCATTGGATTCCTTGGTTTGGTGTGGCGTGTGTAGCTGCGTTAACATTGCTATTTGCGCATGGACAACAGACATTAGATGCTGATTTACAGCAAACGACAGGTGAGTCTGCCACTATTGCTTCTGCCAATAGTGCGGATGAGGCATATGATTATTTGATGACGAATAACTTAAACGAAATGTATGATTATGAAACAGATAATTAACCTTTCTTTTTCGCTATTGCTATTTGTTTGGGTAGGTACCTCTATTTCGGTTGCCGCCAATGTACAACAAGTTGATCAAATACAAAGTGCACAGTGTCCGCATGCACCTCAGGCATACAAAGGGAAGAAAAAATGTGGCTTTGATAAAAAGAAGTTTAAGCATGAACTTACTGTCTTTATCACTAAAGAATCAGGAATGAATGTGAATGAGGCTCGTGCTTTTTTCCCTGTTTTTTTTGAAATGAGAGAAAGCATGCGTCATATAGAACAACAGAAGGAGCGTGCTTTACGTACGGCTGCTAAAAACAATATGGCAGAAAGAGATTGTAAACGTGTGCTTAATGAAATGCAAGAGCTTGATAAAAAGAGAGCACGTATAGAAGCGCAATATATGGCACGTTTACAAAAAATGGTTGGCGCTCGCAAACTCTTAAAAGCAATAGATGCCGATAAGCGTTTTGGTAGACGTTTGTTCAAGCAAATGACTAAGCCTAATAAAAAGTAAAATTACGCATTTGTCTTTCTTTCTATAGTTTTTGCTTATAAGTAGCACTTATGGTGCGCATAGAGAGGGACTTTTGCTTTTGGGACTCCAGGTATGTGATGTAGCGTATTTCTTCTTCACATACCTGGCTACTGTTTTTTTAAAATTCATCTTAACCAAAACCACTAATATACCAATGGATAATCCTCAGATAGAACTGGCTCGCAAAATTATAGAAACCACTGATACTCACTTGTTTCTTACAGGACGAGCAGGAACAGGTAAAACTACTTTTTTACGGCGACTACAATTAGAGTCGCCTAAGCGTATGGTTGTGCTTGCACCTACGGGTATTGCTGCCATAAATGCAGGTGGAGTGACTATTCACTCTTTCTTTCAGCTTTCGTTTGCACCCTACATTCCAGGGGCAAAAGTGCCTACTTCGTATGCTATGAAAAAGCATAAACTTGCGTTGATTAAAAGCATTGATTTGCTTGTGATAGACGAAATTAGTATGGTGCGTGCAGACTTGTTAGATGCCGTAGATAACGCTTTGCGCAAGTATCGTCACAGTAGTTTGCCATTTGGTGGGGTGCAATTGTTGTTGATAGGTGATTTACAACAGTTAGCACCTGTGGTAAAAGACGAGGAGTGGTCTATGCTGAAATTGTATTACGAGACTCCTTATTTTTTCAGTAGTAAAGCGTTGAGTAATGCCGAATATGTGACAGTTGAACTTGAAAAAGTGTATAGACAGCGCGATACGCACTTCCTTTCGCTGCTTAATGAAGTTCGTGAGGGAAATGTTTCTCAACAAACGCTTGATGCGTTAAATCAACGTTATGTGCCCAATTTTGTGCCTAAAAAGGAAGACGGCTACATTCAACTCGTAACACACAATTGGCAGGCACATCAAATTAATTCGCATGAGATGGATTTGCTGCCAGGAAATATTTTTACTTATAAGGCAGAAGTAAAAGGAAAATTTCCTGAAATGTCATACCCTACAGACGAGGTCTTATCGCTTAAACTTGGAGCGCAGGTGATGTTTGTGAAGAACGATATGAATAAACTCTTCTACAATGGTATGATTGGTGAGATCGTTAAGATTACGGAGGATGATTTTACGGTACGTCCAAATAACAATCCAGAGAAGTTGATAAAGGTGCATCCCGAGGTGTGGGAAAACACAAGGTATGCTATAGACGAAAAGACGAAGGAGATAAAAGAAGTGGTAGATGGTACTTTCTCACAATTTCCCGTAAAATTAGCGTGGGCTATTACCATTCATAAAAGTCAAGGCTTAACCTTTGAACACGTGATGATTGATGCGCATGCTTCGTTTGCACATGGTCAAACCTATGTTGCTTTAAGCCGTTGCAAAACACTTGAGGGTATTGTACTTACATCAACTATTCCACCCAGTGCTATTATTGCCGATAGGTTCATAGATCAATTTAATCAGAATATGCGTGCGCGTCAGGTAGATGACGATAAACTTTCTGCCATGCGCAATGCTTACTCGCTTAATTTGCTTTCGGGCTTATTTAATTTTGAAAGTGAGCGTAAATTGTTGGCTGTCATTACGCGTATTCTTCAAGAAAACCTTTATAAGGTATATGGTGAAACAGCACAAAGTTTTGAGCAACACCTTAAGTTGTTCGACTTGCAAGTATTCAACGTGTCGATAGCTTTTCATCAGCAATATCAGCAATTGTTGGCTTTGACGAATGGTAACTTTAATGATGCTCAACTTCAAGAGCGTATTCGTAAGGGAGCTAACTATTTTGTGGATAAACTTTACGACTTGCGCAACATTGTGAATGCTTTACACCTTGACATAGACAATGCAGAGGTGTGTGGCAAAATGGATACAGCACAAGAGGATCTGATTAAACAACTTCGTGTGCATTCTCAATTACTTGAATATGCTGCTGAAGAGGGATTTGACGCAACGGATTATTTAAAACAGCGAGCGCGTGTTTTGCTTATGGCTGATGATAAGCAAAAGCCATCTTCGAAAGTAACTTCAGGAGAGTCGAAGGAAGAAGCAAAGGGCAAAGACAAAAAACACCGTGTCACAACCGATGACTCTGCGGGCAAGTATACTATTCCGAGTGAAGTAAAGAATCCTATGTTGTATTATCGTTTGCAAAGTTGGCGTCGTGCTAAGGCTGCTGAAAATGCGGCACCTGCATTTACTGTGTTAAGTACGAATGCATTGATGGCTATTGCCAATTATATGCCTTTGAACGAGAAAGACCTTATGCGTATCCCGCATTTCGGAAAGAAGAGTCTTGAAAAGTATGGCGCTGATTTATTGCAACTCGTGACACAATTTATTGAAGATCGTGATGCAGGCAGATTAAATGAAGAGGATGAAGTAGAAACAAAGTCTGTAAAAAATGCTTCGCGTCCTAATGAGAGTACTTACGATACTTCGTTGAGACTCTTCCGTGAAGGTAAAACGATTTCAGAAATTGCTGAAATACGAGATTTAACGCAAGGCACGATAATGGGACACATTGCTCGTTTCGTAGAAAGTGGTGAGGTTCAATTTGATGAAGTTGTATCGGCTGCACATTTTGAACGTATCAAAAACTATTTTAAGGCGCATCCCTACAACCCCGAAGTTCGACTAGCGGATGTACGTAACGATTTAGGTGGTGATATCCTTTATGGTGAAATTCGCCTCACGTTGTTCAAAATGGGCTTAGTAAAGGAAGTAAAGTTGTAATTGATAAAGTAGAATGTTATAAAAAGGTGGTTCTAATAATTCTGATTATCGGATATTTAGAACCACCTTATATTGTATTTACATGATTAAAATAAAGGAAACAGGAAGCAAACAACTCACATCAAGGATGTAGAGATTTGTTTACTTCCTGTTTTCATTTTATGCTTGCGCATTTCAAACAGAACGCAGTAGCGTGTTATTGAATGCGCCATTGTTTCCCATCGAGAATCATGGGCATAATCACTTCTTCTTGACTACCATCATTAAAGGTAACATTCAAGAATACGTTTGCCATGTGGGCGTTGTTGTGTAATTCGCAACGAATTACGTTAGCCCTCTTTACTCCTTTCTTTCTTTTCATAACCTCGGCTTGGTGCTGTTCAAGCATCAATGCCATGTTGTTGCGATAAGCATCGGGCATGCTGTCACACGAGTGCATGGCACTGACGTATTCAGCATATTTGCCGTTAGCGCGGAGCATGTAATAAGTTACTGCTGCCGAATCTGCTTCTTCGCAATCAGCTTGGTTATCAGTTTGGGCTTGTTTGCCGTGGCAAGCTGTCAATAGGCAAATGCTTGTAAGCAATAAAAACAAATGTTTCATCATGTAATGCCTATTTCGTAGTTTACTTCTGACGTACAAAAATATTGATGGGAGTACCCGTGAAACTCCAACGTTCGCGAATCTTATTTTCTAAGAAGCGTTTGTAGGGCTCTTTCACGTACTGTGGTAAGTTGGCATAGAACACAAATGAAGGAATCTGTGTGTTAGGAATCTGTGCGCAATACTTAATCTTGATGTATTTACCCTTAATTGAGGGTGGGGGATAAGACTCAATGAGAGGCAACATTTCCTCGTTAAGCTTTGATGTTGAAATGCGACGTTTGCGAGCTATATATACCTCCTTAGCAGTTTCAAGAACCTTGAAAATACGTTGTTTGGTCAGTGCCGAAGCAAAGATAATGGGGAAGTCTACGAAAGGAGCCATACGATTGCGAATCGCATCTTCGAAATGGCGAATAGCTTCGTTCGATTTGTCCTCTACCAAGTCCCACTTGTTTACTACAACAACCAAACTTTTGAAGTTCTTTTGAATAATCTGTACGATATTCAAATCTTGGCTTTCAATGCCTCGTGTGGCATCAATCATAAGTATGCAGACATCAGAGTTTTCGATAGAGCGAATGGCACGCATTACTGAGTAGAACTCCAAGTCTTCAGTAACTTTGTTTTTGCGACGAATACCTGCAGTGTCTACTAAGTAAAAGTCGAAGCCAAACTTGGTGTAGCGTGTTAAGATGCTATCGCGAGTGGTTCCTGCGATATCTGTAACAATGTTACGATCTACGCCAAGGAAAGCATTGATAATGCTACTTTTACCTGCATTAGGACGTCCTACAACGCTAAAACGAGGAATGTTTTCTTCAGCCTCGTCTTTATCGTCTTCCTTTCCTAATTTCTCAAGAATAAGGTCGAGCAAATCACCTGTGCCACTACCTGTAATGGCAGAGATGCAGAAAGGATCGCCCAAACCTAAGCTATAAAATTCAGCCGAAGTGTATCGGTCAGCATTATTATCTGTCTTATTGGCACAGAGAATTACAGGCATTTTTGTGCGACGCAAAATCGAAGCAACTTCAGCGTCAAGGTCGGTAACACCGTTTTTAACGTCAACTACAAAGAGAATAACATCAGCCTCTTCTGTAGCAAGTGTCACTTGCTTTCGAATTTCGCCTTCAAAAATATCGTCAGAATTTACAACCCAACCGCCTGTGTCGACGATTGAGAATTCACGTCTGCCCCATTCGCATTTGCCATACTGGCGGTCGCGTGTAGTACCGGCTTCATCGCTGACAATGGCCTGGCGCGTACCCGTAAGGCGGTTGAACAGGGTTGACTTGCCGACATTGGGTCGGCCTACTATGGCTACTAATTTTGACACGTTCTAAATTTTTAGATGTTTTGGGGCAGAGGCAGGGGGTTGACTGTCATCTGCCTAATTTAAAATATCAGTCCAACTTATATCCGTAAGCTTCAAGGCGTTTGGTGTTGCTTCGCCAATCCTTGTCTACTTTTACGAATATTTCGAGGAATATGGTTTTACCAAAAAACTTTTCGAGTGTTTTGCGTGCTTCGGTAGATACTTTCTTTAAAGCAACGCCTCGATGTCCAATGATAATACCTTTCTGACTATCGCGTTCCACATAAATCACAGCATTGATGTGAATGCGCTTATCGTCTTCCTTAAATTGTTCTACTACAACTTCTACAGCATAGGGAATTTCTTTGTCGTAATAGAGCAATATTTTTTCGCGGATAATTTCTGTTACAAAGAAACGCGCAGGTTTGTCGGTCCATTGGTCTTTACCAAAGTAAGGAGGCGATTCAGGAAGTAGCTCCTTAATACGTGTAAGTACGTTGTCGACATTAAATTTTACCTTCGCAGAGATAGGGAAGATTTCGGCTTTTGGTAGACTTTCGTGCCATTGAGACACTAGTTTTTCCAAATCCTTTTGGTTTGAGAGGTCTATTTTGTTGATAAGCACCAATACGGGTACATCCATCTTCTTCACCTTCTCTAAGAAACTATTGTTCTTATCGGGCGTTTCAACCACGTCGGTCACGTAGAGCAAAACATCGGCATCTTGCAATGCCGAAACCGAAAAGGCCAACATCTCTTCTTGCAACTTATAGTTGGGCTTGAGTACGCCTGGAGTGTCAGAGAAGACGATCTGAGCGTCGTCAGAGTTGATGATGCCCATGATGCGGTGTCGGGTGGTCTGTGCCTTGAATGTGGCAATAGAGATTCGTTCACCCATCAAGAGGTTCATCAGCGTAGATTTTCCAACATTCGGATTACCTACAATATTTACAAAACCAGCTTTGTGCATTGTTTAGAGAATTATATGTGCAGATGTAACGATAGCTTTTGCGTTACATCTGCACATTAAGTAAACGCGTGGTTTTTAAATGATTTTTCAATCATTTATTTAAGAACCACCCTTAAATTACTTAGCGTCGTATCCCCACTTCAGGTAAGCGGCACCCCAAGTAAATCCAGCACCGAAAGCACAAAGAATGAGGTTGTCGCCCTTCTTAAGCTGCTTTTCGTAGTCCCAAAGCGCTAAGGGAAGTGTAGCGGCTGAAGTATTACCATAACGTTGGATGTTGAGCATCACCTTGTCCATAGGCAATTCAAGGCGGTTAGCTACAGCCTCGATAATGCGTACGTTAGCCTGGTGAGGTACAACCCATGCAATGTTGTCTTTGTTAAGATTGTTGCGTTCAGCAATCTTGTCGCAAGCATCGCTCATGTTAGTTACAGCAAACTTAAACACTGTGCGACCTTCTTGGTGCAAATAGTGCATGCGGTGGTCGATGGTGAAGTAAGATGGGCTGCAAACAGAACCACCAGCCTTCATGCAGAGGAAGGGAAGACCCTTGCCGTCTGTGCGGAGGTAGCTGTCTTGCCAACCTAAGCCTTCTTCTGTGCTTGGTTCTACCAATACAGCTGCAGCACCATCACCAAAGATGGGGCATGTAGCACGGTCAGTATAGTCAACCATTGACGACATTTTGTCGGCGCCACATACTACAATCTTCTTGTAACGTCCGCTTTGCACCATACCTGCTGCAGCGTCCATGGCAAACAAGAAACCGCAGCAAGCAGCTTGCATGTCGATGGCGAAAGCATTCTTCATGCCCAAGCGACCAATAACGATGCTTGAGGTTGAAGGGAAATGGTAGTCGGGGGTGGTGGTAGCCACAATTACGCAGTCAACTTCTTGAGGGTCGGTGCCTGTTTTTTCGAGCAACTGCTTCACGGCTTTACGTGCCATATAGCTAGTACCGAGACCTTCCTCATTGAGGATGCGGCGTTCTTTGATACCGATGCGCGTCATAATCCACTCGTCGTTGGTGTCAACCATACGCGACAATTCTTCGTTATTCAATACGTATTCGGGGACATAACCACCGACGCCTGTGATGACAGCATTGATCTTTTCCATGGGGATATGTTGTTTACTTGTGCAGAGCTTATGTGTATTGCCTTTTGTTGGGGGCGCCAATGCACTTTTATTTTTGCAGGTTGCCAAGCTTTAAGTCTGCCACATTAAAGAATAAAATAGTCGGTGGCAAGGACTTATTGTATGCAAGGTGCTTGCATATTGTGTTGTGCATGACACAGTAGAGCTACTGCGCTTGGATGCTAAATGAGTGTGTAAAAAAAGAAATAGTTTAAGAGTCATACGCTTTGGCGTTGATCTTTAATGTCTGGTTGAATTACGCAGACAGGCAAGTTAAACGCGTCAAAGAATCGCAAAACTCTTAAACTATTAAGTTGGTAAGCTTAACGAGAAAGCGCACCTCGGGGCTTTTACTCAGCTACTTCCTTAACGATAGCGAGTTTGCCACGATAGTAACCGCAAGTGGGACATACGGTATGGTAGATGTGCCAACCACCGCAGTTAGGGCATACTGCCAAAGTAGGAGCTACTGCCTTATCGTGAGTTCTACGCTTGAGAGTTCTTGTTTTTGATTGTCTTCTTTTAGGATGTGCCATTTTATTCTTTAATTTTTAGTTTGGATTTTTGTTAATTGTTTGCCGTAGAGTGGGGAAGACTTGATTTATAAATCATCCTCTTCATCCTCGTTCTCATTATCGGCAATGATGTAGCTAACCACGTCTTCGTTGCATTCGCCTGTGGCATGTACACGATGCATGGGTAAGGACGTCTCGATAATTTCGTAGGTTACCCATGAGAGGTCATAGCAAGGATTGCTCGCATCAAGATAGAGTAAATCGTCAGCATCGCAATCTTCTGGGTCGGCATCTTTTATCTTTAGCGTATCAGATGTGTCAACATCGAGTGTTAAAGGGTCGAGACAGCGGTCACAAGCCACTGTTACTTGTCCTTTTAGCGCAATCTTGACGGTAAAGATGTCGCCAGCACTGGCTTTTACAAAGATTTCGGCATGAATGTCTCCGCCGCTTATTTCTTCTTGCTCCAGGTCGGCAAAGAAGCGATCAGTCAGCTCAATGTCCAAGCGTTTAGCTGCTTCGGCAGCATGCGCCAAATTGATATTTAGGAGGTTTTCACTTTGCATAGCGACTGCAAAGGTAGAAATTATTTGTGAAATAGCATATTCTTAAAACGTTTTTTTTGCACTTAATGCTTTAGAAAATGCTTTTTTGATGCTTTCGTGAATAAAAATGTGTGCATTTTTCGATGGGTAGGTGTGTTTCAAGTATTTTGATACAAGCGGACATTTCCCAAAATCCGATATGTTCTTCTTCTGTTTTATCCTTCTCAGCCTTCTTTCTGCCTTCATGCTGAATTATTACTGAATTTTAGGTAAATTTGCAATTCTTCGCAATAATCTCGCTTTAAAGCGAAGAATTAGCGAATACCTATCGAAATTCGAGCAAATTCATTGCAAAGGCAGATGGAAGTGAGAATGTGTGAATTTGTATATGTCTTTGGTGTATTAAACTTTCATTCTAAATATAGAAATGCAACCTACGAAAAAGAATGCTTATAAAGTCTTCGTCGGTGGGTTATATTTTAGCGAGGTATTATATTATGTGTTATTCGTACAAATGGAAAATGCGTTCCATGAGTTTCCATTTCTCGTCAGAGGTCGCCTCGGCATTTGCCTTTTGATATTTTGCGGTTAATGCTTCCCATTCAGCTTGTCGTGGGTAGCTTGCCATGCGATTCATAACGTCGTTCCAATTTGCTTCGGCAGGCAATTCCACAATCATAAACAAGCGAGTTTCTAATAAGTAGATTTCCATTTCAAGAACTCCTGCTTGTTTTATTCCTTGTAAAATTTCTTGCCAAATACCTTCTTTAGAATGTAATTTGCGGTATGCGGCAATGAGTTCTGGATCGTTTTTTAAATCAAGCGTTTGACAGTAGCGCTTGGTTGGCGTGTTGAATTTCTTTACATCGTAGCCAATTATAATATTATCCATAAAAAATAAGAATGTTAGGTTTATAAATGTGATGCAATATTACACAAAATTTTGTAATCGTCGTGTTTGTGAGGATGTAAAAATGCTATTTCGGGCCTTTTTTGTGGAAATAATAGTTCTTTTTTGTAGAAAAACGACGATAAGAACGAAAAAATAGGGAATAAGTTTGTCTGTTTCAATAGAAATGTCTAATTTTGCACCCGCAATTTTGCAATTAACAATCCCTATTAATTCATTCAACTATTATGATGAATCAGTACGAGACCGTTTTCATTATGACTCCCGTTTTGTCTGACCAACAGATGAAGGAAACGGTCGAAAAGTTCAAGGGTATTCTCACTGCCGCAGGTGCTGAGATTATCAATGAAGAGGAGTGGGGCCTCAAGACTATGGCTTATCCCATTCAGAAAAAGTCTACCGGCTTCTACGAGTTCATCGAGTTTACTGCTGCCCCCGAGGTAGTTGCCAAGCTCGAAGTAGCTTATCGTCGTGACGAGCGCGTTATTCGCTATCTCACAGTGAAGAACGAAAAGTTTGCTGCAGAATATGCTGCAAAGCGTCGTAACAAGTTTAACAAGAAGGAGGACTAACACAATGGCACAAGCACAATCAGAAATCCGTTATTTGACTCCCCCCACAGTGGACGTCAAGAAGAAAAAGTATTGCCGTTTTAAGAAGAGCGGTATCAAGTACATCGACTACAAGGATCCTGAATTCTTGAAGAAGTTCTTGAACGAGCAGGGTAAGATTCTTCCCCGTCGCATCACCGGTACTTCTTTGAAGTATCAGCGTCGTGTGGCTCAGGCTGTTAAGCGTGCACGCCACTTGGCTCTCCTTCCTTTCGTAACCGATTTGATGAAATAATAACAGAGGAGGTAATAAGATATGGAAATCATTTTGAAAGAAAACGTTATTGGTCTGGGTTATAAGGACGATATCGTAACTGTAAAGGATGGCTACGGCCGTAACTACCTTATTCCTACTGGCAAGGCTATTATCGCATCTGAATCAGCAAAGAAGGTTTTGGCTGAAAACTTGAAGCAGCGTGCTCACAAGTTGGCTAAGATTAAGGCTGATGCTGAAGCTCTTGCTCAGAAACTCTCTGCTATTGAACCTATCAAAATCGCAACTAAGGTTAGCGCTACAGGTGCTATCTATGGTTCAGTTAACGCTCTCCACATTGCTGAAGCTCTCGGTAAGCAGGGCCTCGACATCGATCGTAAGATCATCACTGTGAAGGACGTAAAGGAAATTGGTTCTTACGTAGCTACAGTTCACCTCCACAAGGAAGTTTCTGTTGAAATTCCTTTCGAGGTTGTTGCTGAAGAAGCTTAAATAAGAACGGCTTTACGCTAACAATACAAAATAAGGCATTCCTCTTTTGAGGAGTGCCTTTTTTCGTGTACGCTCGGCATGAGAATTAATTTAATGGGGCAAGTTTTGAGTAAGCCCAGCCCTAATAGGTGTTTAATGGTTTTCGTGCGGAAGGCGTTGGTAATTAAAATGCTTGTTGTAAGATTTTACCTTAATGAGGTGAACTCTTGCAACAAGCATTATTATTGATGTATAAAATTGTATCGGAGTTTATGAATTTTATTTGCTTAATTCATTCCACCAAGTAGCGTCGTTTTGCAAATATTTGGCAAACCATGCGTAAATTACGTTGAGCCATGCCAAACGTTTGTGGTAGTCTACAACTACGTGGTTTTCGCCTTCTACTTGTACATATGCCACGTCACGACCTAAAATTTTCAATGCGTTATAAAGTTGTTGGCTCTCGTTTGTGGGCACGTTTGTGTCGACGGTGCCGTGTAACAAGAGTAATGGGGTATGAATTTTGTCGGCATTAAAAAGTGGAGACTGCTTTACGTAAAGGTCGGGATTGTTCCAGGGGAAGCTTCCGTATTGCGCAGTTTCACCATAAGAGTAGCCCCAGTAACCACCACCCCAATAACTGGCGATGTTGCTAATGCCTGCATGTGATATGGCTGCAGCAAAGATGTCTGTGCGTGTTTGCAAATACTCTGTCATGAAGCCACCATACGAGGCACCGATGCAACCAATGTGCTTGCTGTCTACAAAGTCGTGAGCCTTGCAGAATTCTTTTACACCTTGAATAATATCGTCGCCCGATTCATGTCCCCAAGTGTTGACATGGCGTGCTGCGAACTCTTGTCCATAGGCTGTAGTTCCACTCGGATTAAGCACGTAAACCACATAGCCTTGTGCTGCAAAGGTTTGGAACGGATACCATGACTCTAACATATTGCTTGATGGTGAGCAACCACCATAATAATAAACAATCATGGGATATTTTTTGCTCTTATCAAAGTTAGGAGGCAATAAATAGAATCCGTCGATAGAGTCGCCACGTGTTGCCTTAAATTGCCAACTGGTGCTTGGGGCAATAGCCACGTCCTTATAGAGTTCGTCAAAGTTGATTGTACCAATGTGTTTTGTGGCGGGCTTTTCTTTGTTAAGTACACAGGTGTACATATCGCGAGCACGCTGCGGACTTTGTCCAAAGAATACAGCACGAGGTGCTGACTTAGAAGCAGTAGCTACGCTAAAATCTTGCACACAGGTAGTGGGCAATTTATAGCTTGTTACTTGTAAGGTTTGGGGATTGAGTAGGAACAACCCATGTCCCATGCGGTCATCGGCAGTAAAGTATATCATACCATTGCCCCACGACCATTCGTAGTTAGCTACAGATGGATTGAAATGGGGGAGCGCAGGACGTGTGGTATGTGTGTTGATGTCGTAAAGATATAAGTGATTGTCAAAGCCTTGAGGAATTTGTCCGGGTTTTACCTCGCTGCCAATACCTGCAAACGAAGCAGGGGTTGCCGAAATAAGGAGTTGCTTGGCGTCGGGCGAGAAGCGTGCTCCATTGATAAAGGTAGTATCGGCAAGTAGGGTATCTATTTTACCTGTGTATGCATCCATGCGCACAAAAGTGGTGCGACCAATGGGGAGTTTGCTTACATCTGTACGACCATATTGCAAGAGTAATTGGCGTCCGTCCATTGAAATATCGGCTAATCCTACACTAGCAGAACCAAATGTAAGGCGTTGGCAAATTCCTGTTTTAAGGTCGTAGCGCCAAAGACTATTTCGATTTCTCCAACCTGGTTGACGATCATCGGGTTGCTCAATGAATTTCAAACCATTCTTTGAGGGAGCACCTTCTTCGGTTCTGTCGAGAATCAAGTAGTCCTCTTTGGGAGAGATGCTAAAGTTTCCATCAGGAATGTTGGTTGCCAACACACGTTCTTGTCCGTTTTCGGGTGTAAAGGTTACTAATTCTTTTCCCTTTCCGCTTGGACGTGTATAATAAAGAACATCGCGGTTACCACGTAGCCAACGCAAGTTTACATATTCGTTGCGGTGTAGCAATTCGCGTCCGCTATTCATCTCAGTCAAGATGGTAGTGTATTGGTTTGAGCCATCTTTACGTGTGTAGTAGCTCACTGTAACCAAATATTTTCCTGAGGGAGAAAGTGCTACACTGCGGTAGTGGTCGCCCCATGTTTGTTGACCGATGGTAAAGGGACGTTTCCCTGTAGCGTTTACTTGTAAATCGCCTAAGTTTTCGCCAATAACTTTTACGTCGAACGAGTCCTTATTGTTTTTTTGTGTGAGTACTTGCAACGAAAATTCGGTGCGACCAGGCACCAAGTTTAATTGCTTATTGCTGCAAAGATTACCGTTGACATACATTTTATATGTACTCAAACCTTTCACTTCGACACGTGTTTTGGTGTAGCGTGATGCTTGTACATTAAAGTGTAGCAAACGCATGGCAGGAAGACTATCGGGAGCTGCAACAAGCAGTTTCTCGCCATGCTTTATGGTAATGGCGTTTGCATCGACATCGCGTTGAATCAAAGCCTTATTACGGTCGAGTATCTCATTGAGGTCGAAGGCAGAACCCTTCATGTTGAGCGAGTCAGTCTGATAGGGAGTATGAATAGGGTAGGGACCTTCCATCTTCGCTGTATTCACGACAATCGTGTCGGTAGGAGCGATAGAGGTAAGGGATAGTAGAAGGGGAAGAAACATGTTTAAGTATTAAGTTCTAAGTATTACAAACTATTAAGTTTTAGGTGTTATAAACTGCTGTGTATCAGGTATTACAAACTATTGAATTATAAGCATAAGTATTACAAACTATTGCATATTTGAATTGTCTATTCCATTCTACGTTTTGTTGGTACGGAATAACTTATCGCATGAGTTTGTAATACTTAAATTGGGGCTTTATTTTCTTTCAATAGTAAAGTCTTTTTTGCGCAGTTTAAAGCTGTTCGTAAGATATTTGTCGCGCACTACTTGGTTCTCTGCCAATTCTTCGGGAGTACCTTGGAAAAGGATGCGACCTTCGAAGAGTAGGTAAGCACGGTCAGTAATACAAAGTGTTTCTTCCACATTGTGGTCGGTAATCAAAATACCGATGTTGCGGTCTTTAAGTTTCCACACAATGTATTGAATATCTTCAACGGCAATAGGGTCGACACCTGCAAAAGGTTCGTCGAGCATGATGAATTTAGGGTCAATCGCTAAGCATCGGGCAATTTCAGTACGACGTCGTTCACCACCCGAGAGTTGGTCTCCCAAGTTTTTACGAACCTTTTGCAAGCGAAATTCTGCAATAAGACTTTCTAATTTTTCGCGGCGATATTCTTTAGAACGTCCTGTCATTTCGAGTACAGAGGCAATATTGTCTTCCACACTCATTTTACGAAACACCGAAGCCTCCTGTGCCAAATAGCCAATGCCCTTTTGTGCACGCTTATATACAGGGTCTTTTGTAATTTCTTGATTGTCTAAGAAAATGCGTCCTCCGTTAGGAACCACAAGTCCGGTAGTCATGTAAAATGAAGTGGTTTTTCCTGCACCATTAGGTCCAAGCAATCCCACAATTTCGCCTTGCTTCACATCGAACGACACACCGTTTACCACAGTGCGTTTGCCATATTTCTTAATAAGTCCTTCAGAGCGCAGCACCATAGACTGTTGTTGCTGTGGAGCCTCTGTTTGCGAACTACCTGTTTCGGGTGTAGTCACAGCGTTATCTGTGGCAGTGCCGTTTATAGGTTCGTTGTTGTCAGACTTGTTCTTATTGAAAAAAGCAATCATACTTTTTTGTTTATACAAGTTTTCGCAAGTAGCCCAAATGTCTTAAAAAGGGGAGGTGTTATACCCCATCAAAGGTATTTAGGTAACTTGCGAAAATTGTGTTTATTTATACATGAAGCGTTTAATACTGCGTTTTGGTGTCTTTTCGAACTCAGTTTTATAGAGTTCAACACCCGAAATACGCTCGTATGCAGCTACCATTACGTTCAAATCCTTACGGTTTTGCTCCATAGCCATGCGCAATCCGTTTTCATCGAGTCCGTCGCGTTCAGCTTCTTCGTAGTCAGGATAAATCAAGGCATAGAGTTTTTCGCCGCGTTGCACCACAATGCTTTCGTTTACATAAGGCAGTGTGTTAAGTTTATCCTCAATTTCTTCAGGATAGATGTTCTGACCCGAAGCACCGAGCAACATATTCTTGCTTCTACCGCGAATATAGAGGTTGCCCTCTTCGTCCATTACACCTAAGTCGCCAGTATGGTACCAACCATCTACGAGTGTAGTCTTGGTAGCTTCATCGTTTTTGAAGTAGCCCAACATCACGTTCTCGCCACGTGTAAGGATTTCGCCTACCACGTTTTGAGGGTCGGGACTATCAATTTTAACCTCCATGCGTGGAGCTGCTTTACCACTTGAACCTTTGCGGAAGTGTTGCCAATCTTCGTAAGTGATAATCGGCGCACATTCTGTAGCGCCATAACCCACTGTATAGGGGAAGTGAATTTTGTTCAACAAATCCTCAACCTCGCTATTAAATGCTGCACCGCCAATGATGATTTCATAGAAATTGCCACCAAAGGCTTCTACCAAGTGTTCGCGGATTTTATCGAGAATACGACCGCTGATGTAAGGAAGTTTGAGCAACACCTTCATGCTGGGTGTTTGCAACTTAGGCAACACATTCTTCTTGATGATTTTCTCGATAATCAAGGGTACTGAAATAATAATAATGGGCTTAATTTCAGAGAAGGCTTTCAGTACAATTTTGGGTGAAGGAATGCGTGTAAGATAGAACACGTGACAACCATGTAAGAATTCAAAGATAAACTCAAATGACATGCCATACATGTGTGCCAAAGGCAACATAGAAATAACATGATCACCGCGCTTCACGTGCTTTTTACCAATCACGTCCATCGCAAACTGATAGTTCGACCATAAAGCTCTAAAGGGTACCATAACACCTTTAGAATTAGAGGTCGTTCCGCTGGTGTAGTTAATCAGTGCCAAGGCATTTCCGTCTTCAGCAGTATGTGCATAGCTAATGTGTTCTTTGCGGAAGTATTTGGGGAATTTACGTCCAAAAAGTTCATTAAGACGTTCGCGAGCCTCGGTCAGCAAATCCGTGCGCGACAACAAGAGTGAGTAGTCAGGAATATTGATAACTCCCTCTAAGTGGGGCATTTCGTCAGCATTAAGCTCAGGCCAAACCATGTCTCCTGCAAAAAGAATTTTAGCTTCAGAGTGGTTAACAATGTCGTGCACCTGTTGTGCTTTAAATTCGTGCAAGATAGGCACAGCTACTGCTCCATAAGTAAGCGTGGCTAAGAATGCGGTAGCCCAATTTGCACTGTTACGTCCGCACAATGCAATTTTATCTCCCTTAGCTACTCCTGCGTTTTCAAACAGAATGTGTAGCTTTTCTATTTTACGTGCTACGTCTTTATATTGCAACGTCACACCTTGATAGTCGGTCAATGCATCTAAATCCCAATTCTTCTGCAAACTTTTTGCTATCAAACTAACGAAGTCGGTGTATGTTTCCATTTATCGTATTTTAGGCGGCCATAGTAATAAGGGCAAAATAGTGCATCAGATTATCAGCAAAACTGGTATCAGATTTTTAAGTGCGCCCCTTATACTCGGCACATTATATAAACTTTTGTGCAAAAGTAGTAAAAAACTATCTTGAAATGGCATTGAAAGCGAATTATTTTTGTTCAATTTGCACAAATAGAACAAAAAAGAGTACTTTTGCAATAATTTTACTGCGAAAAGGGTCTTGAAAGGACTGTTCGTGGTTACTGATTTTTAGTAATTTGCATTATGACAACTCAAAAGAAAAAACGTCTTTACATCTCGTGCGGCATAGGTGTCGTGTTTGTGGTGTTGTTTTATTGGCTCTTTTTGAGCAGCTTTAGTTCATCGAGCAAAGCCTCGTTTGTTAAAATAGACAAGGACGATAATATTGACTCTGTGTATGTAAAGCTCGAAAAAGTGGCAAAACCAAGGCAAATGGTTGGTTTGAAACTCGTCTGTACGTTGCTTAACTACAGTGGTCACATACACACAGGTCGTTATGCTACAGGCGAAGGTGTTAGCACACTAAGCTTGGCGCGTAATTTGCGTGGAGGACGTCAAGCCACGGTGAAATTGGTGATTCCAGTGGTTCACACCTTGTCAGACTTGGCAGGACGTCTCTCAAAGCAGTTGCAGTATGACTCGCTCACGTTGAATCGTGTATTCCATGATGCACATCTACTTCGCGAATATGGTGTAGACACCACCACCTTGGCTTGCTTGTTTATTCCGAACACGTATGAGGTGTATTGGAATATTACCCCTGAAAAGTTGCTTGATCGTATGCAGAAAGAGCAAAAGGAGTATTGGACAAATACGCGCATTCGCAAGGCAAAAGAGGCAGGTTTAACCCCCAATGAGGCATATACTTTGGCATCGATTGTAGAACAAGAATCTACGAATCCTGATGAGCGTCCTATGATTGCGGGAATGTACATCAATCGTCTGCATAAAAACATGCGTTTACAGGCAGACCCTACAGTAAAGTTTGCTTTGCAGAAATTTACGTTGCGTCGCATCATGAAGAACCATCTTAGTGTAGACAGTCCTTATAACACCTATCGCAATGCAGGTCTTCCTCCTGGTCCTATTTGCATCCCCTCTCTCGATGCTATTGAGGCTGTGTTGAACTATACACACCACGATTATCTGTACATGTGTGCAAAGGCAGATTTTTCGGGTACACACAGCTTTGCTGTTACTTACGAGGAGCATTTAAAGAATGCGCATGACTATGCTGAAGAACTCAACAAAAGAGGCGTAAAATAAGTTTTTACCTCCTCTTTTTGTGTGGTGCGAACCACTTTTAAGTGTAATCCCTCTAAAAAATAGGGGGATTTTACATGTGATGTCCTTGATGACATGGATGCGTGTATTTTTGTCATAAAAGTGTACTTTTTAGGTTGTCATTTTTTGGCTTGTTTTTGTTTCGGTGTTCCTTCGGTATGATATCGGAATGTCATCGGAATTTTCATTCACCGAAAATGGGGTGTTGAAGCATGCTTGCGAGTACAAAATTATAACGGAAAAAAATGAAAAGCAAATTTTTTGTGATTTTGGAGGTGTCTTGCATCGTTAAAATGCCTCACTCTCCCAGTATTTATTGGGGAAAATTTTATTTTTATGTATCACAATAGTTTGCATATCATGAAAGGTTATATTTCGGAAGATGACCGAGAAAAAAATTACGATTTAAGGAGTAAGACAGATTGTGGGCAAAAAGTAAAAATTGTATTGCATGCAATATGCAAGAAGGATAGCGCGATTAGCCTTTCTGAACAGTAGAATTTGTAGCTAAAGGTTTGTTAACTACAAATTAATAAATATTTCAAATGACAAAATGACCGCGTTTCTCTTGATACTCAATGAGTTATGCTGTCATTTGTCATTTGTCATTTTCTCTATGTACTTAAATTTTAGCTTCTTCTTGCCTTAATCCGCTTTATTGTGAATTGTAAATTGTGAGTCGGGATATATGGCTTATTGAAGCTATTAAGTGGGTTGTTTACGGGGTTACCGTTGTTTATCTTTCCAAAATGCATTCATGCGATCTTTGCTAAGGTTTTCGTGTGGATTGTTACACGGATGCCAAAGCACTTCTTGTTTGAGTTCGTCGGGCATGTATTGTTGGGGCGTGAAATTACCAGGGTAATCGTGTGGATATAGATATCCATCGTGATAGCCCAACTCAGCCATTAGTTGTGTAGGTGCATTACGAATGGGAAGTGGAACAGGTAGATTCCCTGTTTGTTTTACAAGTTGAATAGCTTGATTAATGCCGTTATATGCTGAATTACTTTTAGCACTTGTAGCTAAATATACCGTGGCTTCAGCCAAGGGAATTCTACCTTCGGGCCAACCAATTTTAGCCACAGCATCGAATGCAGCATTGGCTAAAAGCAAGGCATTCGGGTTGGCAAGTCCAATATCCTCCGCAGCCGAAATAACCAAGCGTCGGGCTATGAATTTGGGGTCTTCGCCTCCTTCTATCATACGTGCTAACCAATAAAGTGCTGCGTCGGGGTCGCTGCCACGAATGCTCTTGATAAAGGCAGAAATGATGTCGTAGTGCATTTCTCCCTCTTTATCATACGCCAATGGGTTTTGCTGCAAACGCTCTGTAATGGTAGCATTGTCAATCACCAACGAGTTCGTGGTTGCAGCAGAGGTTACCAAATCGAGAATGCCTAATAGTTTGCGTGCATCGCCTCCACTAAATCTGAATAAAGCTTCTGTCTCTTTCACTTCGATGTGCATCTCTTTAAGCACAATGTCTTTGGTTAATGCTCGCTCTAAGAGTTCTTCTAAGTCCTTTTTTTCAAGGCTTTTCAGGACATAAACTTGACAACGTGAAAGGAGTGGACGAATAACCTCGAACGAGGGATTTTCGGTAGTTGCACCAATCAGAGTGATGGCCCCCGTTTCGACAGCAGCAAGCAGAGAGTCTTGTTGTGATTTAGAAAAACGGTGAATTTCGTCAATAAAGAGAATAGGACTCTGTTCGTTGAAAAATCTACCTTTTGTGGCTTTGTCAATAACATCGCGCACCTCTTTCACCCCACTATTAACAGCCGAAAGAGTGTAGAATGGGGTGTCTAATTGGTTTGCAATGATTTTTGCCAAAGTGGTTTTTCCCACTCCCGGAGGTCCCCAAAGAATGAAGGACGAGATGTGTCCCGAGTCAATCATTCTTCGCAACACGGCTCCACTACCCACTAAATGTTTCTGACCTATGTAATCGTCGAGCGTAGAAGGTCTTAAACGCTCTGCTAATGGTTTCATGTTGATTTTTTTATTTTTAGTGGTAAGGCATATGTTAGTTGAGTGCATTCTAAAACCCCCACTCAGAACACCTTATCCCTCAATTTCGCTTAGTTCGAGCCAACGCATTGATTTCTCGTCTAAATCGTCCGACAATACGGGCAAGCGTTTACTCTTTTCAGTTAATTCGTCTACAGAGAGATTGCCCGAGCAGAGTGCAGCTTCGAGTTCTTGTTTTTCTTTCTCGAGTGCTTCAATGTCTTTTTCAAGTTGTTGCAGCTCTTGTTTTTCTTTAAACGTGAGTTTGCGTTTCTTTTCGCCACCCCAAGTGTTTTGTTTGGTTTGTGTGGCAGACTTGTTTGCAGCCTTTTCGGTTTGTGCTTCGTGCTCTTGTAAAGACTTCCATTCGCGATATTCAGAATAGTTGCCAGGGAAGTCATCAATCTTTCCTTCGCCATTAAATACCAATAAATGGTCTACCACTTTATCCATGAAATATCTGTCGTGGCTAACCACAATTACACAGCCTCTAAAGTCTTGCAAATATTCTTCAAGCACCTGCAAGGTGGCAATGTCTAAGTCGTTGGTCGGTTCGTCGAGCACCAAAAAGTTTGGATTCTTCATCAACACGGTGCAGAGCTGTAAACGTCTGCGTTCACCGCCCGAGAGCTTATATATGTAGTCTTGTTGTCGGGCAGGGGGAAACAAGAAGTGTGTAAGGAATTGCATGGCTGTGAGGTGGCGTCCACCTCCTAAGTCAATGGTTTCAGCAAACTTCCTAACAGCGTCAATCACCTTGTCTTGTTCATTAAATTTCATTCCCTCTTGCGAGAAATAGCCAAAACGTACGGTTTCGCCAATAGAGAATTCTCCGCTATCAGGTTTTTCTAATCCTAATAGCAGTTTAATAAACGTACTTTTGCCTGTGCCGTTTCCACCTACAATGCCCATTTTTTCGTAACGTGAGAAGTTGTAGTAAAAGTTGTCAAGAATCACTTTTTTGGTGGTCTTACCTTCGGAATTAGGCACGTCGAATGCTTTGCACACGTAGTTGGCTTCAAAGATTTTGCTGCCAATATATCCACTCTTCACCTCTAGGCGTGCAGCACGTTCTTCTCGGCGTTGTTTCGCGCGTTGTTCAAGTTCAACAAAAGCCTCTTTGCGGTATCTTGCTTTTGTGCCACGTGCGCAAGGCATGCGTCGCATCCAGTCAAGTTCTTTGCGATAAAGGTTGTTTGCTTTAGCAATATTGGCATTTTGTGCTGTAATACGTTGCTCGCGTTTGTCAAGGTAGTATTCGTAGTTTCCTGCATAGGCATACAAACCATTATCATCTAACTCTAAAATGGTTTGACACACATTGTCAAGGAAGTAACGGTCGTGTGTCACCATGAGCAAGGCTTTAGTGGTGCGTTGCAAGTAACCTTCAAGCCATTCAATCATTTCAAGGTCTAAATGGTTGGTCGGTTCGTCGAGCACCAATAGGTCGGGGTCTGCCATCAATACATTCGCCAAAGCCACACGTTTAAGTTGTCCTCCCGACAATTCCTCAATAGGCTGCATAAAGTTAGAAATGTCCAACTTCGACAAAATTTGTTTGGCTTTCAACTCAAAGTCCCAAGCCTCACGGCGTTCCATTTCGTCAATAAGGTCACTCAGTCCGGGGTTGCCAGGAGTAGCTAAACACTGTTCATATTTGCTGATAAGAGCCGACAAATCGCCGCCACGCTGAAAACAGGCATCAATAACCGTTGTACCAGGTTCGAATACGGGTGTCTGTTCAAGAATGGCTATATTGGCATCGCGGCGCGTAATAATATCACCATTGTCGTAGTCTTCTTTTCCAGCAAGAATATTCAGCAGTGTGCTTTTTCCAGCACCATTGTGTGCAATAAGTCCCACCTTTTGCCCATCTGCCACCGAAAAACTAATGTCGTTAAACAGTTCGAGTGCGCCAAAGCATTTGGTAAGGTGTTGTATGTCGAGAAGAGGAGTCATTTTTTGTGAGTCAAATTTTATGAGAACCGCTTATAAACCATTCGCTTTAGGCGGTTGTAGCAAGTTGTGAGAGAGGAAAGTTGTGCAGAAATAATTTTTGAGAACCTATTTAAGGTCTGAACTTTGGAATTTCAACTGCGATACCTCCATTTTTTGCTGAGATTTGTGTCAGTTCAGCCAAGCACGACCATTCAGCAGCATCATACACATCCATGTCGAGAGGTAAGCCTTGTTGTAGACAGGTAATAAAACGTGAGTCCATAGCAAAATTCATGGCATTTTTCACGCCCAATTCAGTACCTTCTTTCCATAACAAGGCAGCGGGTGTGGTAGCAAATTTTTCTAATAGTTGGTTTGCATCCTCGCCACATACCGCGCTATTTGTTTCGGTTTGCACAGTAGCTATGGGATATTTTTGTGCATAGCCCTTTGTTCCACAGATAGTTTGCATGCGGCTATAAGGTCTTGGCGTTGTAACATCAAGTTGCAGCAGAATGCTTACCCCGTTGGCTGTTTGAATAAGCGAATTGTTGATTTTACCCACACACGCCCCACTTTCTTTATTTTCAACCCCCTTACTCGTTATAGATGTTAAACTAACCATGCGGTCTGAGTTGTGAAAATCGAGCAACTGTGCAATAGGACCAATGCCATGTGTGGGGTAGGGGTTGCCTCCATGTTGTGCACACGATTGCAACATCCAATTGTGGTGTGTATCTTTTTTGCCACAATCGTCCATGTCGGATGCTGTGCCTAAATGGTGGATGTAGGCACCTTCGCAATGCGTAATTTTTCCAAATAAGCCCTGTTGGTGCATTTGCAAGGTTTCAAGCGCAAAAAGGTCGTAGCAGCAATTCTCTGTCATAAAGAGGTGTCGCTGCGTCTCTTCAGCCGTTCGCACTAATTGCCAACACTCGTCAATGGTGGTTGCTGCAGGCACCTCAACTGCCACGTGTTTGCCACATTTCATGGCATGAACCGCAATAGGTGTGTGCGAACTCCATTCTGTGCAAATATACAAAAGGTCTATATCTTTGTAGTCACAAACCTCCTTCCAAGCCTCAACTCCTTGCAGAGTTTTTTCCACAGGGCGTCCTTGGGCTTGTAACATTTGGTTTGCTTTGTCAAGTCGTTCTTGGTGCAAGTCTACAATATATTTGAATTCAGCACCTTTAATATATGCGTATCTTTCAAGCGTTTTCATGCCTCTGTCTCCCAAGCCAATAAGGGCTATACGCACGTGGGGGATAGGGGGACATTTAAGTTGTACGGCAGATGGCATATTTAAGACTTTATGGGTTTTGGTAGGGGTATAAAAATAAAAAAGTGGATACGCCTTTGCAGACATATCCACTTACCACTTGGGTGTTACCTTGCCCTTTGATAAGAACTATCTATAGAGCGTAAAGTAAGGAGAATTACTTACGGCTCTTACCGTAACGGTTCATGAACTTGTCTACACGACCGGCAGTGTCTACGAGCTTAGACTTACCAGTGTAGAAGGGGTGAGAAGTGCTCGAGATTTCGAGCTTCACTACGGGATAAGTTTCGCCTTCAAATTCAACTGTGTCAGTTGTTTTGCAGGTTGAACGTGAAAGGAACATGTCGCCGTTGCTCATGTCTTTGAATACTACGGGACGATAATTCTCAGGGTGAATACCTTGTTTCATTTTGCTATAGCTTTTATGGTTTATCAAATTGTTTTGGTAACAACTTAGTGTAATGGTCGTTGTTTTATCGGCTGCAAAAGTACTATTTTTTATTTAAGTCACAAAACATTGCTCGCTTTTTCTTTGTTTTTTAAGTGTTTATCTCCTAACTTTGCGCCCATGAAATCGATTTTTTACACCATATTGCTTTTTTTGTTCGCTGCGAGTCCACTTTCGGCGCAGCACTACGTAGACAAATTCTTTGCCAATATACCTCCTCAAGTATTGTCTATTATCGATCAAACATCTCGTCTTGATATGATCGACCTTTATAACAATAATATGCAGGCACAGGCTGAAAATTTGTATGGTGGAATGTCTCGCATTCAAAAAAAATCGGACTATTTTATTGACGTAAAGCTCACAGAGTCAAGCACTTGGCAAATGCGTATTATGCCCTCTGCACACGATACACTGATTGTGTGTGTACACTCATTAACTGCCAATGGCACCAGTTCCACCTTGCGCTTTTATAAGCAAGATTGGCATCCCGTAAAACATGATTTAGTGATGCCCACGTTTAGCCATTTTTTGACGTCTAAACCTCATTTGTCGGCAGCCCGTATTCAAACTTTAGAGTCGGAATTAAAACTCCTCCCTGTAAAAATTACGTTGGACGAGAAGCAACCACTTGTTATTTTTGAACTCAGCACCGAAGCTTTGACTATTACTGACAAAGCCGATGCTAAATTGATGCTTAAACCCTTAATCTTTGACTTGCTGACCAATAAGTTTGTAGAGAAAGCAGAGAAGAAGGATGTTGTTAATAATCATAATCGTTAGATTGTGAGAAATGCAAACTATCGATTGTTCATGGTGGTGAATGACAAACTCGTTTTGTGGTTCGCTGTTATGAGTAGGGCGCTCAAAATCATGCAGAACAAAATTATGAATTTTGAACACCCTATCTAACGGGGTTATCCATTATAACGACACAAAAACAGAGTTGAACCCTATATAGATTATTATTGAATACTTTCTCTTTTAAACTTCTTAACTACCTTTTTGGGAATTGTCCTTGCTCAAATTTTGTATTGCGAGTGATTTGCACTATCTTTGCATAAGATAGGCTGCACCTCAGCAGTACATTCAAGTAAACTTGATGCACTGCGTTCGGTTTGCACTATCTTTGCATAAGATAGGCTACACCTCAGCATAAAACTCAAGCAAACTTGGTTTTCTGCCTTCAGTTTGCACTATCTTTGCATAAGCTACGTAAAAAATCTAACAAATCAGATATGAAGAAAATTATCCTTTTCCTGATGCTCTTGCTGCCAAGCATGGCCTTTGCACAAAAGGCAAAAGAGGGTAGCGATAAACATTACCTGGCTGGAGCTGTTCCCACAGTGAATGGTATGGTTCAGTTCGATAAGCAGTATTATGCGAAGAACAAGACGAAGGCTGCCATAATGGATTCTCTCAGAAATTTTATCCAAACGCAGCTTATTGATGGTCCCGACCAATTACCGCAAGCACGTATCACTGAAATCACTCCCGATAGTGGCATTATTGCTGCAAGCATCGAAGAGTATATGTACTTTAAGCGTACAAATTGGCAAATCCACCGCGTACATTTTTATTATCAGTTGATTTTTAAGGTAAAGGATGGTGAGTTTACTGCTACTATGCGTAACTTGCATTATCGTTACGACCCTGAAGTTACTGCAGGTGATTTTGATGAAGATCGTCGTGCTGAGAAATGGATTACGGATGATGCTGCATTAACTAAGAATGGTACTAAATTGGCTCGTATCTCAGGCAAATTCCGTACACATACCATCGATCGTAAAAATGAAATTTTCCGCAATGCAGGTAGAGCTGTTGGCGTAAAATTTAGACGTAAGGTTGTTGAAGTAGACGACGAGGACTAAGAATTTATATTCAATAATGCCATGCGGCAATGAATTTAAATTGTGTAGCATCACAATATGCTTCATTTAAATTCATTGCCGCATGTTTTTTGTCGTAGTGTCTTCCCGTGTGGGAGCAAAATCACTAAAGATTATGCCTAAAAACGTACATGATTTTGGGGATTTTCAATTATCCTCCCCTCTCATCAAGTCGCTCATAATATCGTCACTCACCATAATGCTTTGTGGGCTGATGCGCAATGTTTCGTTTTCGTGAATAAGTTGTCCTGTTGCGATATATTTTTGAGCCGTATACATCAAGTCGTCATACCATTGTGTGGGGTAGAGCGATTGGATCTTTTTTAATGAAAGTCCTTTGCTTGTACGTAAAGAAACAAAAATTAGTTCGTCAAAGCGTTCAGACTCAGAGAGATGTTCTATTTGATGTGCAGCACAACCATTGCTCGTTACATAAGCTTTTAAATTGGGTGTATTGAATCTGCGGTCTTTTCCGTCGTAAGAATGTGCCCCAGGTCCTACACCTAAATAGGGCGTACCATCCCAATAACCCGAATTATGTTTAGATTCATAGCCAGGCAATGCAAAATTAGAAATTTCGTAGTGCGTAAAACCATGTTGTTTTGCTTGTGTCATGAGCAGCTCATACTCCTTTACACAAACCTCCTCGTCGGCTACCACCAATTCTCCTGCTTGCACCTTTTGTGCCAACAACGTGTGTGCTTCAATGCTCAGCGCGTAGGAAGACAGATGTTTAATAGGCAGAGAAAAAGCCTTTTTTAAATCATTGGCAAAACTGCTGAGCGATTGTTGTGGCAACCCATATATAAGGTCGATACTCACATTGTGTATGCCTGTAGCATTCAGTTGTTTTACAGCCATCTGAGCCTGTTGTGCACTATGCCGGCGGTTCAGCATTTTTAGAATCTTATCGTCGAAACTTTGTACCCCCAAACTCACCCTATTTACTCCCAACTGTGCAAGTTGTGTGGCAAAGTCTAGGGTCACATCGTCGGGATTTGCTTCAAGGGTAATTTCAGCATCGTCATTCACTTCGTAATGCGTTTTGATGCACTTCAAAATTTGTGCTATTTGTGCAATATGAAGTTGTGAGGGCGTACCTCCACCCAAATAGATGGTGCGTATTTGAGTATTGGGCAAGTACGTATTTCTGTACTTTAACTCCTTACACACGTTTTCTACATACAGCGCTTTTGTGTCCTCGTTCATCAACGTAGAATAAAAGTCGCAATAAATGCAACGACTTGCACAAAATGGCACGTGTACGTAAATCATATTTCCTTTATTCATGCGTTTTAGTCTTCGCTTTTCAAGGTGGGGAGATGCAATTTGTAGTGAACAGCCAAAATGCGTGAGAGCATGACAAACGCGCCACAAGTAAGACCAGAAAAAATGTTGTTCATGCCCATTTTAAAGCAAACAAAATATGCTACACCACCAATTACACATGCCAAAGCATAAATTTCTTTGCGGAAGATAAGAGGAACTTCGTTAATAAAAACGTCACGAAAAACACCACCTCCAGCACCTGTCATGGTACCCATAATAATGGCTGTCCAAAAGGGAAATCCTGCAGCAAGGGTTTTTTCGATGCCTGTTACCGCAAAAAGTGCCAAACCAATGGTGTCGAAAAGGAACCAGGTATTCTCTTGTTTAACCAAGAATTTACGAAACATAATTACCCATATTAGGGCAAAGGCTGTACACAATAGATAGAAAGGGTTGGTCATCCAAAAAGGTGGTTGGCTCAACATAAGGTCGCGCATCGTACCACCGCCAATGGCAGTAGTAAGGCCTACCACATAGGCACCAAAAAGGTCGAAGTGCTTGGCAGATGCCAAACGAATACCTGAAATAGCAAATGCTAATGTACCGATGAAATCGAGAATTTGTACAAACATGGATGTAAGGAGGATTGCATTGTTTAGAGAGGGGTAGAGAATGTTTTCTGCTACTTACTGATTTAGTGTATATATTCTTACCCTCAGTTAACCACACTCTTGGGAGAGCCGTTGGCAAAAGCTTTAATATTGTCTGAAATAATTTGGCAAATACGGTCGATGGTTTGTGCTGTCATCCAACCAATATGTGGTGTAACGTATGCGTTGGGTGCAGATAGAATAGGGCAGTCGGGTTGAGGAGGCTCTTGTGTGAGCACATCCGTGCAATAGGCACCCAAATTGTCATTCGTCAAAGCCGTGGCTACATCATATTCTTTAATCAGTCCGCCGCGTGCAGTATTTACCAAAATCAAGTTTTTGTTGGCTTTGTGCAATAATTCCGCATTCACAAAAGCTTTATTATCTGCATTCAGCGGACAGTTCAAACTCACAATGTCGCAAGTGGCAAAAGCCTCTTCTAATTCTATTTTATGCACATCTTGTGGCAACTCACTTTCGGGTTTACTGCTCACAGCAAACAACTTAACTCCTAATGGACGCATCATGTCGGTTAGTGTTTTGCCGATATTTCCGAAACCTACTACAGCAAAACGTTTGCCTTCAAGGTCTAAGCGTGTACGACTCACATAACTAAAGTCCTTGCTTGCACACCAAGTGCCGTTTCTGTTCTCTTGCGTGTAGTAGCCCACATGGTCGGCAGCTTCAAGAATCAGTGAAAGTGCCATCTGTGCCACAGCTCTTGTAGAATAATTAGCACAATTACACACCGTGATGCCAAGTTCGCGTGCAGCCTTCACGTCTACCTTATCGTAGCCTGTACCAGCCACGCACACCAATTTTAGCTTAGGCAGCATGGCGAGGGTGTCAGCATTCAGTACAGTTTTATTTACTATTAAAGCCTCAGCCTCATAGCTTCGTTCAATAATTTGTGAGGCGTCAGTGCGTTCGTATATCGTCAGATTGCCACACGTCTCAAGCGTCTTTATATTTTCTGCTGTAGCGTGCAAAGTGTGGCCATCTAAAAACACAATATTCATTGCCATTCTTTCTTTTTATTTCTTGTATTGGGGTGTTACACATCCCACTAATTGCCAATAGCGACTTCCCGTGGGACGATAATACACCAAAATATCATATTCGTTTTCCGTTTGAAAATAGTTGCCTTCTATGGGCATCGTGCTTCCAACTTGTGGGTCGCTTTTGTCGGCACACAGATACAGATAATTGTAATATCCGCACTTCATTAAAATGTTTGCTTCATAACAAACATCTGCATGATTATAGTGCATCTTATATTGTGGTGCCAACCCCAAGGATGTCCATTGTCCTGAAACATACACCTCCTTACCTTCAGGTAGTTGGGGTGTGTCAAGCACAAAGTGCGTCATCACGTAGTCTGCTTGTGTATCGGCATCGCCAGCTCCTTCATATCGCACCACACTCTGGCCGTTTCGGTCTTCGTCATACAGATAGTTGCGACGTGGATAGTCTGTTTGCAGTGTATAATGATAATAAGGGTCGAACCACCTCACGCTTTCACCGTGCATGCCAGGGTAGCGTGTAGAGAGAATTTCCATTTTGCGATATTCATTGCCCGCATCAAAAATCAGTCCGCGCGAATGTTCCCACAACAACACATTTCCATTTTGTGCAGTAAAGGGCACATCCTTAGCCATGTTGTCAAAACGACGGTTCTGCATAACGAGCGTATTAATCTCGCTTTGTGCATCACGCATCACCAAGTTGCTACAGTCCACCTTTAATTCTATTTGTTGGTGCGTACCGTTCCAATCTACTTCCGTATTGGTCGTTGCTGAAGGGTATATGCCCACTTTAGTATCGACTACCGCAAAATACGTTTGCAGCACCACCACTTCTTCATCTTCCTCGTTTTCAGTCGATACCGTTAATCGGTAGTTGCCCGAAATCAGCGGACGCATATTGGTGTTTGGGATGCTAAATGCGTAGTGCGTATATTGCACCGTGGTGTTTTCGCTTGGCTCGTAATTTGTTATCACCACTTGGTCGTCTGTAGTGCGCACATAGTCGCTTTCAAAGAGTTCGGTCGTAGGGTTTCCCTCTACGTCACAATGCTCTATCTTGTAAGTGTAGCGTTGATATTCGTGTGTCAAGTCGTCAAAACTCACTTCAAGTTTCTCGTTGCTATTAAGTTTCAACACCGGGAAACGACTTGCGTCACCATCTACCGTCATACGTAGCGTACGCAAGTTTGCCGCCATCTTTGTGGTGCGCCCAGGTTGTCCCATTCCATATATTGGAACAAGAAAAACCAAAATACTAAATAAAAACTTGACCATGTGGTGTTTCTTTTTAATATAGGGGGGAGGAATTTGCCTCCCCTCTTTCAAGGAAAATAGGGTTTTATCCTTTCACTTTTAGTTTAATAATGTAGTCGACCATGCCATCTTCCATATCAGGAAGGATAAATACCGTCTTCTTCTTTTTCTTATCGTAGCTAAAAGAAATGTTTTTACCTGTAAAGAAAGACTTTGCGTTTACTACTTTCATTTGGGAAGGCATAGTCACCGCGATATTCTTCTGTGCTGCATCATTTAGTACGTGCAAATACAATGTGTCGCCCTTTCGTGTGCTCACAACGCCTTCGCCTACGTTCACACCGCCAGCCTTTGTGCCATAAATAGTCTCAGCAGCGCTACCGTTAAGCCATTCGCCCATTTCCTTCAGTCTTGTCAAAGCTGCTTCAGGCAAGTTACCATCAGGCTGAGGCCCAATGTTCATTAGCAAATTGGCACCCTTCGAGGCAGCACGTATAAGCATACGTAACAATACTTTCGACGACTTGTAGTTTTGGTCCTTCACTTTATATCCCCACATGCCGTTCATGGTCTCGCAGGTTTCAAGTGGTAGTTGACTCACACTCTGTCCTGAAAGACCAGCCTTGTTTTCGCCAGGAAGGTCACGTTCAAACATCTGCATATCTTCGCCAGGGTAGGGAGTGATATGGTGATTGTTGCCAATAATGCAACCAGGCTGCAAACTATGAATCATTGCATATTGCTCAGGTAGTTGCCAGTTAAAAGGCTTTTTATCGGCTCCATGGTCCCAATATCCATCAAACCAAATACCGTCCACCTTGCCATATTGTGTCAAAAGTTCCTTTAACTGTGCATTCATAAAGTTGTAATACGAAGTCCAATTAGCCTTATTAGGGTCCTTACCCGTATTTTTACCTGTAAAGCCCATAGGATAGTCATCGCGTGTCCAGTCAATGTGCGAGTAATAAAAGTGCAACCCAATGCCTTGTTCGTGGCATTCGTCTGCCAACTGCTTTACAATGTCCTTGCCATAGGGCGTATGCATAATGTTGTAGTCGCTTTGTTGCGTGTTCCACATCGAAAAACCGTCGTGGTGTCTTGTTGTGAAGCAAATATATTTTGCCCCAGCATCTTTGAAAGCTTTAACCCACTTGTGTGCATCAAAGTCGTGCGGATAAAAGGCATTTGCAGCCTTTGCATATTCATAGCGGTCGATACCTGCATCTTGCATGTACCATTCGCCTTGAGCAAAAATACTATAAATGCCCCAATGTAAAAAAATGCCGAATTTGGCATCTTGAAATTCAGCGCGAGCCTTTAGGTTTTCGGCACTCGGTGTGTACGTCTCGTTTTGTGCAAAAAGCGAGTTGCTACTCTGTATTGCCAATAGCAATAACAGGCTAAAAAGGAAAGATTTCTTCATAGATGGTGTATTTTACGAGCAAAAATACATTTTTTTGGTCATACAACATCGTTATCCCTCGAAAAAGTTGTAACTTCGCGTTCACATAAGAATCAGTTGGCTGGCTTGTCGTGTGCATTCGTGGCGATTGTGCTGTTTTTTTAACCAAAACGCACAACCCTCCCATTGCAATGCAGGAGGAAAGTCCGGGCAACACAGAGCATTCTGCTTCTTAATGGGAAGTCGTCCGCAAGGGTGAACCAGTGTAGAAGAAAATAACCGCCCTACGCCATTAGGTGTTTAGGGTAAGGGTGAGAAGGTAAGGTAAGAGCTTACCAGCCATGTGGTGACATGTGGGCTGTACACGTCAGAAGTTGAAAGTTCATGTATACCAACGTCAGAGGGCTGCTCGTCCGAGATATTTGTATTTTGCTACAACACGTTGGAGGGTAGAACGATAGAGCACGTCGGCGACGGCGGGCGCGGATAAATGACAAGCACTACGCATTATTTTATGTAATTGCGTAAGTACAGAACCCGGCTTATAGGCCGACTGATTCTTTTTTATATATAGACAAAGCATATTTAAATCTTTTCACCAGAATTTTTCCCATGAATCCGTATTCGCCCTTTTTTACGTAGGGGCAATTTTACATTATACATTATCCCTCTAGCCATGCCTGCCAACAAAAACGCCCTTATTCGTTATAAAACCATCGACAATTGCTTGCGCAATCCTTATCGTCGTTGGACACTCGATGATCTTGTCAACGCCTGTTCTGAGGCCCTCTACGATTGCGAAGGCATTACAAAGGGTGTCTCTGTTAGAACCGTACAAGCCGACATTCAAATGATGCGCTCCGACAAGTTGGGCTATAATGCGCCCATCGAAGTTTACGACCACAAATATTATCGTTATTCTGATCGCAATTATAGCATTACGGATATGCCCCTTTCACAAAACGACTACGAGGTGATGAAAGAGGCTGTCGACCTTTTGCGCCAACTACAGGACTTCGACCACTTTGCTGAAATGAATGATGTAGTCAGCCGATTGCAAGACAAACTTGCTGTCACGCAAAAACAGCGTCAACCCATTGTGCATTTTGACAGCGTACCTAATCTAAAAGGATTAAAATTGCTCAATCCTCTTTATAACTATATTGCGCGTAAACAAACGCTACGCATCGTTTATCAGTCGTTTTCTGCACGTCAGCCACAGGAGTATCACATTTATCCCTATCTTCTCAAAGAGTTTCGCAATCGTTGGTTCTTATACTGTTCAAAAACGGCAGATATGTTCCTCTATAATTTTGCGCTCGACCGCATTGTCAGTGTCGAACCCATAGACGAACCCTATTGTGAAAATCCACATTTCGACGCATCGCATTTCTTCGACGATTTAATTGGAGTGAGCAAAAATATTGACGTTCATCCCATCCCCATTCGTATTTGGGCAACAAGAGAACAAAGTCAATATATCCTAACCAAACCCATACATATATCGCAGCAACTTATCAGTAGCAACTCTCAAGATGGTAGTTGTATTTTTCAAATTGATGTTGTCGAGAATTTCGAGTTTTATTCCGTCATAATGAGTTATGGTCCTGGTGTGAAAATCCTTTCTCCCCAATCTGTTGTAAAACGCATGAAAGAGCAACTTCGCCAATTTGTTGCAAATTATGAACCCTTAGATGACAGTGAGGGTGAAGGGTAAATGCAAAAAGTGACTAGTGACCGAGTGACTTTTATCTATGAAACCAATTTAATACGTTAGTTATCAACACATTACACATTCTGAAAAAAAGTCCCTTTTTAGGTTACTTTTTAGGTATTGGGTCACTTTTACCCAAACCACTTTTTTGAAACTATAAAAACCTCGTTTTTGCGACAGTAGAGATTCCGAAGTCATTCCGATATCATACCGAAGGATCGCCATGGCGAAAATGAAGGGTTGCGTTTCGTTTTGATTACCCATGTTTTTATGCCGTAAACATACTTTTCGCTTGCCTTATAAAGATGAAAAAGGGTAGGGAGGTAGACTTAAAAGCCTTTGAGGCATACTTTTAAGCATAGACATAGTGCTTTATGAAAATATTTCTTCTATAATATTTTTATAAACCATAAAAAATCTATACTTTTGCACTAACGAATACTCATCAAACAAATCATTAAGTCTCATGAAAAAGACCATCTTGGTTACTGGTGGTACCGGTTTTATCGGTTCGCACACCACAGTAGAGTTGCAAAATGCAGGCTACGATGTTGTTATCGTAGATAACTTGTCTAACTCAAAAGCAGACGTTGTAGACGGTATCGAAAAGATTACTGGCATTCGTCCCGCTTTCGAAGAAGTAGACTGCTGCGATTTGGCAGCTTTGGAAGGCGTCTTCAAAAAATATCCCGCAATCACTGGTATTATCCACTTTGCAGCTTCAAAGGCTGTAGGCGAAAGCGTACAGTTGCCCTTGAAGTATTATGAAAACAACCTTGTTTCGCTTATCAACTTGCTTAAGCTCATGCCTAAGTATGATGTGAAGGGTATTATCTTCTCTTCTTCATGCACAGTGTATGGTCAGCCCGATCCAGAGAACTTGCCCGTTACTGAGCAAGCTCCTATCAAAAAGGCTGAAAGCCCCTATGGTAACACAAAGCAAATCAACGAGGAAATTATTCAGGACTACGTTCACAGTGGTGCTAAAATTAGCGCAATCATCTTGCGTTACTTCAACCCCATTGGCTCACATCCCTCTGGTATCATCGGCGAAATGCCTAACGGTGTTCCTGCAAACCTCATTCCTTACCTCACTCAAACAGCAATGGGCATCCGTCCCTGCTTGAAGGTATTTGGTGATGACTACGATACTCCCGATGGATCTTGCATCCGCGACTACATCTATGTGCTCGACCTTGCTAAGGCTCACGTAGCTGCTATGGCTCGTATCGTTGAGGATAAGAATACTGACCCCGTAGAAATCTACAACGTAGGTACTGGTAACGGTGTGAGTGTATTGGAACTCATCAATACTTTCGAGAAGTGCACAGGTGTTAAGCTTAACTACGAAATTGCTCCCCGTCGTGAAGGCGATATCGAAAAGGTTTGGGGTAACGTAGACAAGGCTAACAAGGTGCTTGGTTGGAAGGCAGTTCACACACTCGAAGAGGCTTTGACTTCTGCCTGGAATTGGCAGCAGAAGCTTCGCGAACGTGGCATTATGTAATTTAGCTAATTGAAATATCTTAAGGGTTAAGAGTTAGGTGGCTGCGCACAAAATAACGTTGCTTACTTAGCACTTAACCCTTAATATTTTGGCTGTAAAATATGTTTGGAAATCTGATTGCAAAACAAATATTTACTAAGTAAAAGAATAAAAAATCATTGCATAATAGTGGTTTACTTAACCTTTTTCTTTAAGTATGATTTTGTATACAGGTTTTTAAAATACAAATAAAGAATGGGTGGTGTCTTGCTGTGCATGCCATTTATTTTCTTTACATCGTTTTTGCAGTCTCTTGCACAATCCATATCCTTTAACCCTTATTTTCTGATTAAAATTGCAACCCTACTATTTATTAGAAGAAAAACTTCTACGCAGAAATCTGACGTTGATAAAAAGCATTGCCGAAAAAGCTCAGGTAGAGTTTATTTTGGCTTTTAAGGCTTATGCGCTTTGGAAGACTTTCCCAATTTTCCGCGAATACATCCATCATACCACAGCTTCATCACCTTATGAAGCACGTTTGGCGTATGAAGAATTTGGCACAAAGGCTCATACTTATTCGCCAGCCTACGAGGAGGATACTTTCGACACCATCTTGAAATGTTCAAGTCACATCACCTTTAACAGTCTGTCGCAATTCAATAGATTTAAGGGGAGTGTGTTGGCTCAGGGTGTGGATCGTCCAAGTATGGGATTGCGTATTAATCCTGAGCATAGTGAGATTGAAACAGAGCTCTATAACCCTTGTGCGCCAGGTTCGCGTTTCGGTGTGTTAGCATCGCAACTACCTGCACAATTACCCGCTGAAATCGAGGGCTTTCATTGCCACTGCCATTGCGAAAGTTCGGCAGAGGCTTTGCAAAATACCTTGGGTTGGATAGAGAAAAAGTTCGGTGCTTGGCTTAATCAGGTGAAATGGTTAAACTTGGGCGGTGGACATTTGGTGACTCGTAAGGGGTATAACGTAGATTTACTTGTAAAAATCTTGCAAGAATTCAAAGCAAAATACCCCAACTTACAACTGATTTTAGAACCCGGTTCTGCCTTCGCTTGGCAAACAGGTAGTCTGGTGTCGCAAGTTGTGGATATTGTTGAAAATAAAGGATTTAAGACGGCTATATTAAACGTAAGCTTTACCTGTCATATGCCCGACTGTTTGGAGATGCCATACCACCCTGCAGTGCGTGGGGCGGAGACCATAGAGGATGCTCGCGAACAAGGGCGTGAAACCGATGCTTGTGTTTATCGATTAGGAGGTAATAGCTGTTTGAGTGGCGACTATATGGGCTACTGGCGTTTTGAGAAACCTTTACAAGTAGGCGATGTTATAGTTTTTGAAGATATGATTCACTATACTACCGTGAAAACCAATATGTTTAACGGTATACATCATCCTGATTTGCGTATCGGAAAAATGGATGGTAGTGTAGAAACTTTAAGAACTTATGTCTACGAGGATTATCGTGACCGCATGGACTGATGATTATGCGTATGGAAACAAATAATGTGTGGGTGCCGAAGGATTTGCCTTGTGCTAAGGCGCTTGGACTGCCCTCTTATGAGTTGGCAGAATGGCAAGAGTGTAACTGTCAAAGGCGTGTACTGCTGCTTAATTTGATGCCTGAAAAGGCGAAAACCGAGGCAGATATAGTGCGTACCTTAGCAGCTACGGGTGAAACCTGTCAGTTGATTCCTATCAAGATTAAGGGACAAGTTTATAAAACAACTCCCAAAGAGCACATGGATTCTTTTTATCTTGATTTTGAGGATGTTGAATGGGGTTACTTCGAGCGTTTGATTATAACGGGAGCGCCTCTTGAACAAATGCCTTTTGAGGAGGTTCGATATTGGCATCAATTACAAAATATCATGCATTGGGCTGATGAACACGTGCGTAGTACGCTGTATATATGTTGGGGTGCCCAGGCAGGACTTTATGAGCATTATGGCGTGAAGAAATATCCGTTGCCTGAAAAAATGTTTGGCGTGTTCTCGCAAAAAGTGTTGAATGCGGATAACCCTTTAATGCACGAACTTACTCCAGCTTTTTTGATGCCTAATTCTCGTCATACAGAAGTGCGATTGGTTGATGTGTTGTCCATGGCAGAAAAAGGACTTATTACACTTGCTGTGAGTGAAGAAAGTGGGGTGGGCATAATGGCAACTATAGACTGCAAACGTGTGTTTGTGGTGGGACATTTGGAATATAATGCACATACGCTTGATGATGAATATCGTCGTGATCTTTCAAAGCAACTCCCAATAAAACGCCCCTTGCATTACTACGATGAAGACGGCAAAATTTGTTATTCATGGCAAAATGATGCAGTGACGTTTTATCGAAATTGGGTCGCATCCTTGAGTGTGTGAAGGTGGTGAGTGAATCGGTCTGAGTGTATGCACTTATAGGTAGAAAGCTAAAATAATAAAAAGTTTGATTGAATTTGTCGTTTTAATGAGCTGCAATACAATCTTCAACTCATAGTTGTAATGAGGTGTTTTATCCTGTTTTATCCCTTAAAACACGGATTAGCAGTGGAATAGCGCGTGTAAAATCCTTTTTTTTGCATTAAAAACTACCATCTTACTGATATTTTTGTAAATTTGCACCAAAAATATTTTTGCCACAAACAAAATTGAATATAGCAATGTCAATGGAACATTCAAAAGAACTCATGAATCTTGCTGCTGATAACATTCGTATTTTGGCTGCAAGTATGGTAGAGAACGCTAAGTCTGGACACCCTGGTGGTGCCATGGGCGGTGCTGACTTTATCAATGTCCTCTATTCCGAATTTCTTAACTTTGATCCCGAAGAAGCTACATGGCGCTGCCGTGACCGTTTCTTCCTTGACCCGGGACACATGTCGCCAATGCTGTATTCACAATTGGCACTAATCGGTAACTATACTATTGACGAACTCAAGCAGTTCCGTCAATGGGGCTCTCCAACTCCTGGACACCCTGAAGTTTGCCAAACTCGTGGTATCGAAAATACTAGTGGCCCCCTCGGACAAGGTCATACTTACGCTGTAGGTGCTGCAATCGCTGCAAAGGCTTTGTATGCTCGCACAGGTAATCCTGGATTCAATAAAGAGAAAATCTACGCATACATCTCAGATGGTGGTGTGCAAGAGGAAATCTCACAGGGTGCAGGTCGCATTGCTGGTCACCTTGGTTTGAACAACCTTATCATGTTCTTCGATGCAAACGAAGTACAGCTCTCAACTGACACTTCAGCCGTTATCTCTGAGGATACAGGTATGAAATATCGTTCTTGGAATTGGAACGTAATTGAAGTGGATGGTAACGACTCTGATCAAATCCGCGAAGCTTTGAAGGCTGCTAACGCTGAAGAATCTCGTCCTACACTTATTATCGGTCACTGTGTGATGGGTAAGGGCGCTCGTAAAGCTGATGGCACTTCGTATGAACGTAACTGTAAGACTCACGGTGCTCCCCTTGGTGGTGAAGCGTATGTGAACACTATAAAGAATTTGGGCGGTGACCCCGAAAATCCCTTCGTGATTCGTGAAGAAGTACAAAAGATGTACGACGAACGTAAGGCTGAACTCCGTAAGATTGTGGCAGAACGCCGCGCGGAAGAGAAGGTTTGGGAAGAGGCAAATCCTGAAAAGGCTGCGCTCTTGAACGATTGGATGGCAGGTAAGCTTCCTAATATTCCTTGGGAAACTATCGAGCAGAAGCCTAACTCACCGACACGTAATGGTTCTTCTGTATGCTTGAGCCTCTTGTCTGAGTATGTGCCTAACATGATTGTATCTTCGGCTGACCTTTGCAACTCTGATAAGACAGACGGCTTCTTGAAGCATACTACTGAAATTACACGTACCAACTTTGCAGGTGGTTTCTTGCAAGCAGGTGTTTCTGAGTTGACTATGGCTTGTGTCTGCATTGGTATGATGCTTCATGGTGGTGTGATTACAGCAATGGGTACGTTCTTCGTATTCTCTGACTATATGAAGCCTGCTATTCGTATGGCAGCTTTGATGGAGGTTCCAGTGAAGTTTGTTTGGACACACGATGCTTTCCGCGTAGGTGAAGATGGTCCTACTCACGAACCTGTAGAACAGGAAGCTCAAATCCGTTTGATGGAGAAATTGAAGAATCACAGCGGTCGTGACAGTGTACGTGTGCTTCGTCCTTGCGATGTGCATGCCGTAACAGAGTGCTGGAAGATGGCTATGGAGAATATGGATACTCCTACTGCCTTGATTTTCAGTCGTCAGAATGTGAACGACCTGCCTGCAGGTACAGAATATAAAGAAGGCGTGCTTCGTGGTGCTTATGCTGTAGTAAAAGAAGAGAATCCTGATGTAATTTTGGTTGCTTCTGGTTCAGAAGTAAGCACTTTGGTTGACACTGCTGCCTTGTTGAAAGAAGATGGCATTAAGGCTCGCGTGGTAAGCTGTCCGAGCGAAGGTCTTTTCCGTCGTCAAAGCAAGGAGTATCAAGAAGCATTACTCCCCACAGGTGGTAAGATTTTTGCACTCACTGCAGGTTTGCCTGTAACTTTTGAAGGAATTGCAGGTTCTAACGGTAAGGTGTATGGTCTTGAAAGCTTCGGCTTTAGCGCTCCTTACAAGGTGCTTGACGAAAAGCTTGGCTTTACTCCGCAAAACATTCACAACGAGGTTTTGGCTTACTTGAACAAATAAAATAAATAAGAAGTTCTGATTTTAAAAGTTTGAAAGTTTATGAGTTGTATAGGATAAGCGATGCGAATTTTCTTCACTTATAAACTTTTGAACTTTTAAATTCTTAAATAAGATATATACAATGATAGGACTTGCAAGTGATCATGCTGGTTACGACTTAAAGCAGTATGTGAAACAATATCTTGAAGAAAAGGGCATTGAATATAAGGATTATGGCACCTATAGCACAGATAGCTGCGATTATCCTGACTTTGCTCACGCCTTGGCAAGAGGTATCGAACAGTGCGAAGTAGAAAAAGGTATTGCCATCTGCGGTAGTGGAGAAGGTATTTCTATGACCTTGAACAAGCATCAGCAAATTCGTGCTGCTTTAGTTTGGATTCCTGAAATTGCACACATGACGCGTTTGCATAACGATGCCAATGTGTTGGTAATGCCAGGTCGTTACATCGACAATGCAACCGCACACGACATTATGGAAGAGTTTTTCAATACAGAATTTGAAGGCGGACGCCATATTCGTAGAATCGAGAAGATTCCCGTGTAAGTAACCCTCCTTGTGAGAAGGTAGGTTCGTAAACTCCCCAAAAAATCGATTTTGAGCAAGGAATGCTGAAAAAAAGTGATACAAAACTTGTTCTGTATCAGTTAGATTTAGTATCTTTGCACTCGCTTTAGTAAAAACGTAAAACAAAATAACACTTAACTAGAATGACAAAATCGGAAATCATCAAAGCTGTTGCCAATAAGACTGGCGTTGATCGTAATTCTGCGTCGAAAGTCGTTGAGGCTTTTACTAACGAAATTAAAATAGCTTTGCTTGAAGGAAATAGTGTGAGCATGCGTGGTTTTGGTACTTTCTACCTCAAGCGTCGTGCCGAAAAGACTGCTCGAAATATGCAGAGCAATACTACTATTATTATTCCCGCACATGATATTGCAGCCTTTAAGCCTGCAAAGGAGTTTGCTGTTACGATTAAGGACAAAAGTTCTGAAGCTTAAAATATAACTAACATAATTAACCATAAAACGTAATAGGTATGCCTAACGGAAAAAAGAAAAAAAGACACAAGATGTCTACTCACAAACGTAAAAAAAGACTGCGCAAGAATCGTCATAAGAGCAAATAAGCTCGACGTCTCTCTATAACGAGTCTTTAAATGCAAAACGAGTAAACGAGCTTTCCTTATGTCCTCAAAAAGGACGTATGTCTCGTTTGCTCGTTCTTTTTTTAAACCCCATATTGTGACCCTAAGACATCTAATGACTATAGGGCACAAAATAAAAAATCATCATGACAAGCGAAGTTATTGTAGATGTAACCAAAAAAGACATTTCCATTGCCTTGCTCGAGGATAAACGCCTTGTGGAGTTTCAAAGAGAGGGTAGGTCGGAACATTTCTCAGTGGGAAACATCTACTTGGCAAAAGTGAAAAAACTGATGCCTGGACTCAATGCTTGCTTCGTGAATGTCGGTTACGAGCGTGATGCCTTCTTACACTATTTGGACTTGGGCACACGTTTTAACTATCAGGAAAAATTCCTACAACTTCTGGGTGATGGACGCAAAAATGTGACGCTCGACAAATTAGGCAAACAAGCCGATTTGGAGAAAGACGGCAGCATACAGAATACGCTGAAGGTGGGACAAGAAATCTTGGTGCAGATAGTAAAAGAACCTATCAATACGAAAGGACCACGACTTACGTCGGAACTCTCGTTTGCAGGCCGATTCCTTGTACTCATTCCATTTAGTGACAAAATTTCCGTTTCATCAAAAATTAAATCGGGAGCCGAACGCACACGCCTTAAACAGCTTATTCAAAGCATTAAACCGAAAGGTTTTGGTGTGATTATACGTACTGTCGCCGAAAATATGCGTGTGGCAGAACTTGATAATGAAATGCAAATTCTGCTCAAACGATGGGAAGACACCGTGGCAAAAGTGAAACAAGCACGCCGCGAACTTGTAAAACTCCCGATGTTGACTTACGAGGAAACAAGCCGAACAGTAGCTTTGCTACGAGACTTGTTTAATCCTTCGTACGAAAATATTTATGTCAACGACGCTTCGGTTTATAACGAAGTGAAAAGCTACGTGGGACTGATTGCTCCACAATGTAAAGATATTGTCAAACTTTATAAGGGTAGTGTGCCTATTTTTGACAATTACTCTGTTACAAAACAGATAAAAACCTCGTTGGGTAGAACGGTGACTTATAAGCATGGAGCTTATCTTATTATCGAACAAACCGAGGCTTTACATGTAGTTGACGTAAATAGTGGTAATCGCTCAAAAAACGCTGAAGGACAAGAAGAGAATGCACTCGATGTAAATTTGGGTGCTGCAGACGAGTTGGCACGACAGCTTAGACTGCGCGATATGGGTGGTATTATTGTGGTGGACTTTATTGATATGAGTACACCCGAAAACCGCCAAAAACTCTATGAGCGCATGGTTGAGAATATGAAAAAAGACCGTGCACGACATAGCATTTTGCCGCTTTCTAAATTTGGATTGATGCAGATTACCCGACAACGTGTACGTCCGGTTATGGATGTTAACGTGGAAGAAACGTGCCCCACATGTGGGGGAACTGGAAAAATTAAACCCAGCATCTTGTTTACAGATTCTCTTGAAACAAAGATTGACACACTCGTAAACAAATTGAATATTAAGCGTTTCCGTCTTTATGTTCACCCGTTTGTAGCAGCTTACATTAACCAAGGCGTTTTCTCTATCAAACGACGTTGGCAGTTGAAGTATGGATTAGGGGTAAAGGTTTATCCCAACCAAAAGTTGGCTTATCTGCAATATGCCTTCTTCGATATGAAGGGAGAGGAAATTATGATGAGACAACAAAACGACATGAAGTAAGCATCTTTTTTAAGATCAAGACTAATAACCTGGAGCATTTGTGTGTTCCAGGTTTTTTGCATTTCTTTTGATAGAGAAGTATTTTTTGAACCTATAGAATTTAGAACTTTTAACCTGAACGAGGACGTAAATTTTTTTGTTTAACTGTAAAATCTTGTCTTATCTGTTTTTTATTGATGTAAATGAACGTGTAAAATACTTTGATTTGTCCGTTTTTATGCGTATTTTTGCACGAAAATATATTTTTATTTCTCGAATGAAAACTTTGTACAAAATTAAGAAAGGCTTAGACCTTAACCTAAAGGGCGAGGCTGCAGAGAACCTTACGGTTGCTACTCAAAGTTTGGAGTATGCCGTAATGCCTACAGACTTCCCTGGTATCGTGCCTCGCACATTGGTGAAAGAGGGCGACACAGTATTGGCAGGTCAAGCACTGTTTGTGGACAAAGCTACTGAGCGTATTCACTTTGTTTCGCCCGTAAGCGGAACGGTGGTGGGCGTTGAACGTGGCGACCGCAGAAAGCTTTTGCGTTTCCGCGTAAAAGCAAGTGATAAACAAGACTTTAAGGACTTCGGTGCGAAGGACGTAAATGCGCTTAATAGCGATGCTGTGAAGCAGTTGATGCTTGAGAGCGGTCTTTTTGCATTTATGCGTCAACGTCCTTACGACGTGATTGCTAATCCTTCAGACACGCCCAAAGCCATCTTTATCTCTACTTTCAGCAAGATGCCTTTGGCTGCAAACTTTAGTTTTGTTGCTAAGGGATTTGAACAAGACTTTAAACTTGGTGTAAAGGCATTGGCTAAGGTGGCCAAGGTACACTTGGGTATTTGTCCTGAACAAATCAATTCAGAACTTCTTCCTATTGAAGAGGCTGAAGTTAGTGTGTTCGACGGTCCTAACCCTTCAGGCAACGTAGGTGTTCATATTAACCATGTGTCTCCCGTAAACAAGGGCGAAGTGGTTTGGACATTGGGTGCCGAAATGGCTATCGTATTGGGTCGTTTGCTTCGCACAGGTAAGGTTTCGTTGTATCGCCGTGTAGCAGTTGCTGGTTCGTGCGTAAAGACTCCTCAGTATGTGGAGACTTTGATTGGTGCACCTTTGGCAGACTTGCTTAAGGGTCAGTTAGAAACTACCGACCATGTGCGTGTAATCAATGGTAATCCTTTTGTAGGTTACAAATCGGCTACTACCGATTTCTTGGGAGCTTTCAGCACAGAGGTTTGTGCAATTCCCGAGGGTGATGATGTTGACGAAGTATTTGGCTGGATAGCTCCTCGCCTTAACGACTATTCAACCAATCATAGCTACTTCTCGTGGTTGCTCGGTAAGAAGCGTGCTTACAATCTTGACTGCCGTATCAAGGGTGGTGAACGCCACATGATTATGAGTGCAGAATATGAGCGCGTATTCCCCATGGATATCTATCCCAGCTACTTGATTAAGGCTATCATTACTGGCGATATCGACCGTCAGGAAGCACTTGGTATTTACGAGGTGGCACCTGAGGACTTCGCAGTTGCCGAATTTATTGACTCTTCAAAGCTCGAACTTCAGCGTATCGTTCGCGAAGGACTCGATATTTTGAGAAAAGAAAACGCATAAAATAGAATGATTAAGCAAATTTTCGACAAATTACGTCCCAGTTTTGAAGAGGGAGGTAAGCTTAAGGCTTTCCGTTCAGTGTTTGAGGGTATGGAAACTTTCATGCTCGTTCCGAACACAACCTCCAAGGTGGGTGTGAGCGTACACGATGCTATCGACTCTAAGCGCATCATGTCGTTCGTTGTGATTGCATTGCTTCCTGCCTTGTTGTTTGGTATGTACAACATCGGTTACCAAAATGCTTTGGCTGCTGGTAAGTTGGCAGAAACAAGCTTTTGGTCAATGTTTATCTATGGTTTCCTTTTGGTTCTTCCCAAAATCATCGTTTCGTATGTAGTGGGCTTGGGCATTGAATTTGCCGTAGCTCAGTGGAAGCACGAGGAAATTCAAGAAGGTTATTTGGTTACAGGTATGCTCGTACCTTTGATCGTGCCCGTAGGTTGTCCTCTTTGGATGTTAGCTTTGGCAGTAGCCTTCTCAGTAATCTTCTGTAAGGAAATCTTTGGTGGTACAGGTATGAATATCTTTAACCCCGCTTTAGTGGCTCGTGCCTTCCTTTTCTTCTCTTACCCCACAAGCATGAGTGGTGATAAGGTTTGGGTGGCATCGAACGAGGTGCTTGGTTTGGGTTATAACCTGCCTGATGGTATGACTGCTGCTACTCCTCTCGGACAGGCTGCTGCTGGTGTTACTGAGGGCATGGCAAGCTTTAGCAATATGGTTTATGGTTTGATTCCCGGTTCTATCGGCGAAACTTCTGTAATTGCCATTGCTATTGGTGCTGCTATCTTGCTCTTTACGCAGATTGCCTCATGGCGAACAATGGTAAGTGTGTTTGTGGGTGGCGTTGTCATGGCTGTATTGTTCAACATGCTCAATATAGAAGCTAACGCAGTGGCTCAGTTGCCTTGGTACGAACACATTGCTACTGGTGGTTTCTGCTTTGGTGCTGTGTTTATGGCCACCGACCCTGTGACAAGTGCACGTACTGAAAAGGGTAAGTATATTTATGGTTTCCTTATTGGTGCCTTGGCTATCCTTATCCGTGTGCTCAACCCGGGTTACCCCGAAGGTATGATGCTCGCCATCCTCTTTATGAATATGTTCGCACCGCTGATTGACTATTGCTTCGTACAGAGCAACATCAATAAGCGTTTGAACCGAGCAAGTAAGTAACACAATGATGACGTTCTCTGCCATAGCATTACAGAATCTACTCTTTTAAAGAATGAAACAATATGCAGAATGGTAAGAGAAATCAAAAGATTTGAACAATGAATACGAACAAAAATTCATATACAATTGTATATGCTGCGGTAATGGTTGTTATCGTAGCGTTCTTGCTCGCTTTTGTTTCGTCAGCACTCAAACCCACTCAAGACAAGAATGTGGCTCTCGATAAGAAGAAACAAATTCTTGCTGCCTTGAACGTAAGAGGTTTGAAGGATGCACAGTCTATCGAAGCTAAATATAACGAATATGTGGTAGCTGACATGATTGTGAAGGCTGATGGCACTGAAGTTAAAGATGGTAAGAGCAAGGAAAACGACGGTTTCAAAGTTGAAAACAAAGACATCAAGGCAGATAACCTCCCCGTGTATGTTTGCAAGGTAGACGGTGAAACCAAATATGTCGTTCCCATGACCGGTCGCGGTCTTTGGGGTGGTCTTTGGGGCTACATGGCAATGAATGCCGACCTTCAGACTGTCTTTGGTGCTTATTTCTCTCACGAAAGCGAAACAGCTGGTTTGGGAGCTTTGATTGCCGAACAGAAATTCCAAGATGAATTTAAGGGCAAGCACCTTTTTGCCGATTCAACTTCTCAAGAGATTGCATTGACTGTTGTAAAGAACGGAAACATTAAGCCTGGACAAGAAAACGTACAGGTTGACGGTATTACCGGTGCTACATTAACTTCGGTAGGTGTGGCTAACATGGTTCACGATGGTTTGCAGCAGTATGTGAAGTATTTTGCAAGTTTGAAAAAATAAAAAGAAGAGTATCGTGTAGATGGTGCAGCATATCTGAATGCTTCACAATTATAGATTCTATGAAAGGTTTAAAAGAGGAAGAATTTTAAAAGCGTGAGTGTATAGATTAAAAAGAAATATGCTCTTTATCAACTAACAAACCTCTTACTCTTAAACAAAAACTTTAATAAATCCTCTCTACACATACTTAATCATAAATCTCTAAGTTCTTAAAGACATGAGTTTATTTTCAAAAGAAAACAGAGAAGCCTTGATTGGGCCACTCAACTTGAACAACCCTGTTGCTGTTCAAGTGTTGGGCATCTGTTCGGCTTTGGCTGTAACTTCTCAGTTAGAGCCCGCCATCGTGATGGGTCTTTCTGTTACAGTGATTACGGCATTTGCAAATGTTATTATATCATTGATTCGCAAAACCATTCCTAACCGTATTCGTATCATCGTGCAGCTCGTTGTAGTTGCCACCTTGGTAACATTGGTTTCGCAGGTACTCAAGGCTTATGCATACGATGTGAGCGTTCAGCTTTCAGTGTATGTAGGTCTTATCATTACCAACTGCATTTTGATGGGTCGTCTCGAAGCCTTTGCCATGATGAATGGTCCATGGGAATCTTTCCTCGATGGTATAGGTAATGGTCTTGGCTACGCTTGGGTACTTGTAGCCGTAGGCTTTGTTCGCGAACTCTTTGGCTGTGGCACATTGTTTGGCTTGCGTGTTATCCCCGAAAGCATTTATGCTGAGAATGGTGGTTTCTACGTAAACAATGGTATGATGACCATGCCTGCCATGGCACTTATCCTTGTAGGTTGCTTGATTTGGGCACAGCGTGCATACAACGACCGTAAGGAGAACAAGAAGTAAAACACACACAACAGTGTTGCAAGCACTCTTATTTTTATGTGTATGGCATTATTCTTTTCAATGCAGCCATAAAACGAGGCTTGTAACGTGAAACAACAAAAATATGGAACATCTTATAAGTCTGTTCGTCCGCTCTATTTTTGTGGACAATATGATATTTGCGTTCTTCTTGGGTATGTGCTCATATTTGGCAGTATCAAAGAACGTAAAGACAGCTCTTGGCTTGGGTGTGGCAGTAACCTTCGTGTTGCTTATCACCGTTCCGGTAGACTACTTGTTGCAGACCAAAGTGTTAGGTCCCGACTGTATTCTCCCCGGCGTTGACTTGTCATTCCTTTCATTCATCCTCTTCATTGCAGTGATTGCTGGTATTGTGCAGTTGGTTGAAATGGTTGTAGAGCGTTTTTCTCCTTCATTGTATGCAGCATTGGGTATATTCCTTCCCTTGATTGCTGTAAACTGCGCCATCATGGGTGCCAGCCTCTTTATGCAGCAGCGTATTGGTATGGAGCCCGGTAGCACACAGTATATTGGCAATGTAGGCGATGCATTGGTTTATGCACTTGGTTCGGGCATTGGTTGGCTTTTGGCTATTGTAGCACTTGCTGCAATTCGCGAGAAAATGGCTTACACCAATGTACCTAAGCCCTTGCAAGGTCTTGGCATCACCTTTATCACAGTAGGTTTGATGGCAATGGCTTTCATGTGCTTCTCAGGTTTGAACATCTAATCACAACAAGAAGAAACAATGGATTTGAATTTAATTTTATCAAGTATCGGAGTATTCTTGGTGATTATACTCCTCTTGGTTGTCATTCTGTTGGTAGCTAAAAAATACCTCTCGCCCAGTGGCAAGGTTAGCATTACTATCAATGGTAAAGACAAAATCGAGGTAGAGCAGGGCGGTAGCCTCTTATCTACTCTCTCTGAAAATGGCATCTACCTTCCTTCTGCCTGTGGTGGTAAGGGTAGTTGCGGTCAGTGCAAGTGCCAAGTTCCTGAGGGCGGTGGCGAAATTCTTGACTCAGAAAAGGGTCAGTTCACACGCAAGCAGATAAAAGACCATTGGCGTTTGGGCTGTCAGTGCAAAGTGAAGGGCGACCTCGAAATTCAGGTTCCCGATAGCGTAATGGGTGTGAAAGAGTACGAATGTACTGTTATCAGCAATAAGAACGTAGCTACCTTTATCAAGGAATTTAAGGTACAGTTGCCTGCTGGTGCACACATGGACTTCCTCCCAGGTTCTTATGCTCAGATTAAGATTCCTGCATTCAGCATGGATTATGATAAGGACATCGATAAGAGCCTTATTGGTGATGAGTATTTGCCTGCTTGGGAAAAGTTTGGACTCTTCCCCTTGAAGTGTGTAAACACCGAACCCACAGTACGTGCTTACTCAATGGCAAACTATCCTGCCGAAGGTGATGTATTTATGCTCACCGTGCGTATTGCTACTCCTCCCTTCAAGGCAGACCGCAGTGGTTTTATGGATGTAAATCCGGGTATCGCTTCATCATACATCTTCACACTCAAACCGGGTGACAAGGTAATCATGAGTGGTCCTTATGGCGACTTCCATCCTCACTTCGACTCAAAGAAGGAAATGATTTGGGTAGGTGGTGGTGCCGGTATGGCTCCTCTCCGTGCACAAATTATGCACATGACTCGTACGTTAAATACAAGAGATCGTGAAATGCACTACTTCTACGGAGCACGTGCTTTGAACGAAGTATTCTACCTTGAAGACTTCCACCAATTAGAAAAGGATTTCCCCAACTTCCACTTCCACTTGGCTCTCGACCGTCCCGATCCAGCTGCCGATGCTGCTGGCGTGAAGTATACAGCAGGTTTCGTACACCAAGTAATGTACAACACTTACCTCAAGGATCATGAGGCTCCTGAGGATATCGAATACTACATGTGTGGTCCTGGTCCCATGTCAAAGGCGGTTGTAGGTATGCTTGATAGTTTGGGCGTAGAACCTGAAAGTATTATGTATGATAACTTCGGTGGTTAATAACAAACCACAGAAAACCTATACTAAACATTAACAAAGTCGCTGATTTTCAGCGACTTTTTTGCGTTATAGGAAATCACTTGTTGTGGTTTGTTATAGGTTTATTTGTAACAATTATGTCACCCAGATGTCACCCGAGTATGTCACCCAAAATTAATTTACAAAATGAAACAACGAAATTTTAGTCCTGTACACATTAGGACAAAAAAATTGCAAAAGGTAGGCAATCTATTTATCTTGACATTGTTACTTCAGGCTCTCGTGTTAGAGAATTTCTTGGTCTACATCTCGTTCCAGAGACAACAAGAGCTGACAGGGTTGCTAATCGTGCAACAATGAAAACGGCAGAGGAGATCAAGGCAAAGAGAATTGTCGAGTTGATTGAAGGCAAGGTTGGAATAGGGAAGAAACCAGACAAGGTGGATTTGCTCGAATGGTTTGAAGAACAGCGTTTGTACTATTACGACAACGACAACATGAATTATTCTAAAACCATTCACAATCTCATCAGGCATTTGAAGATTTTCCATCCGCGTAAACTAATGCTGAGTGACGTTAAGCCTGCATTCATTCGTAAATTCCTGGAGTACTTGCGTAGTGATGGTGCAAACAAGTTTGGTGGCAGACTTTGCGACGAAACAATTTACACGTATTTCACGGTGTTCTCAATCTTGATGAACAAGGCTGTTCGTCTTGAACTTATTATTTCTCATCCGTTTCACAAGTTGTCACAGGCTGAGAAACCACAAAGGCGCACGAAGAAAAAAGAATACCTCACACTTTCTGAGGTTAAGCGCATGGCTGAGGCTGAGTGTGATGATTGGCGTGTGAAGTATGCCTTCATGTTCTGTTGCTTTACTGGCTTGCGATATATTGACGTATCACGGTTGAAGTGGAAGCATATTGTTGAGGTGGGGGAAGGTAAATATCAAATCGAACTTATTCAACAGAAGACGAAGGAACCTGTTTACATCCCACTTTCCGCAAATGCACTGAAGTGGTTGCCCGAACGTGGCTATGATGGTCGCGAAAACTACATCTACAATTTTCGTGATCGTTCAATCATCTACGACTACCTAAAAAAGTGGGGTGATGCAGCTGGCATAGACAAACACTTGACTTTTCACATGAGTCGTCATACTTGCGCAACGCTTTTGCTCTATTATGGCACCGACCTGTACACGGTTTCTAAAATTCTCGGGCACACATCAATCAAGACAACACAGATTTACGCAAAGATCTCTGACGAGATGAAACGCACCGCGGTACAGAACATTCCTGATATTTTTTAAAAACACATGATTTAATCTGGCTTCGCTTAATGAGGTCAGATTTTTTTTGTAGTATTATCTCTTTAAATAAAAAAATAAACTTCAAACTTACGTTTTTTTGTCGTTGTTGTTGTCTATATTATACGACGTAAGGAGTATAATATATATTCTATATTCCTATATCCTTTATGTAATATAACATTCGTTATATCTAAAACTGCAAGCTACTGATTTCAAA
>ERZ1026862.35-NODE-35-length-63961-cov-34.646559_pt1 | contig 63961 bp, 73 predicted proteins | sample MGYA00380161_ERZ1026862 | MGnify/ENA primary metagenome ERZ1026862 (study PRJEB33269, sample SAMEA4719797) | human gut metagenome | biome: human-associated habitat; feature: organic feature; material: feces | place: Cameroon | collected 2013-10 ... | reverse complement strand
GAAAGAAAGGAAATGTTTTGGAAATATTCATAGTAGAGATGAATTACTCACAGATTGATTGAAAACATTTAAGGTGATTGATGTAATAGGAGTAAACAGGTCAAAAATTTACTATGGATAAGTTGAGTATACTTGGCTACCAGAAGATATTGGAAAAGGGGGTTTACGATGGCAGTTGCAAAACCAATTATAAGACAGATAAAAGATAACAGTGAATCATTAGATTTCTTTGAAACTGTTTCACTTCCTTCCGAGGATGAGAAAACACAGAAAATCATTATGGATTTTCCCACAGTTTATATACATAACTGGAAAGACTCCGGTGATTTTGAGGTGTATGTAGGGGAGTCCAATAATATCTTTAAAAGAACACGCCAACACTATGATACAGCGAATGACAGAACACAATGGCAGAGTAAATTATTGGAAAAGGATGCCAGCCTGTTCATTATTGGACACGAACATTTTAATAAATCATTGACATTGGATATTGAAAATCGGTTAATGCACTATATGATGAGCGCTGATCATGTAAGGCATGTACATAATTTGAGAGATAATCCGCAGAAGGGTTATTACCCGATGGAAGAGCTGGATGAGATATTCAGTAAAATATGGAGAGGTCTTCGGAAGGAAAATAAGGAACTATTTCCCTCAGAGAGTGCAATTAAAGATTCGGCGATATATAAGGCTTCACCACTGCACAAGTTGACTGAGGATCAGGAAAATGCAAGAGAATTGATCATACAGAAAGTCACGGACGCTCTTTCCAAGGGAAAGACAAAGCAGCTGATCTTTATTGATGGTGAGGCAGGAACAGGTAAGACTGTTTTGAATAGCAGTACATTTTATGAATTATATTGCCGGGCAGAAGAAAATAAAACCAGTATACGATGCTATATGCTTGTAAACCATGATGAACAGATAAAGGTATATGAGCAGATAGCGGAGAGACTTGGATTAACAGAAAAATATGGAAATGTTGTCAGCAAGCCCACATCGTTTATTAATACCCATTCAGCAGATGATCCGGTAGATGTTGCATTTATAGATGAGGCACACTTATTGCTGACACAGGGTAAGCAATCTTATAGAGGAAAAAATCAGCTTCAGGATATCATAGAGCGGGCAAGAGTTACTGTGGTGATGTTTGATGAATATCAGATACTCACGACGGAACAGTTTTGGGAAGCACAGATTTTGGAAAAGTATCGAAAGCAGGCAGAGGCAACCAATAATCACATTATATTGGATAAACAGCTTCGGATGCAGGCAGGCCCGGAAACGATGGACTGGATCGATTCGTTTACAAAAAGAAACGAGATCAAAAAACTTCCGGAAACAGTTGATGGATATACAATCAAGGTTTTTGATGATCCGGAACAACTGGACCTGGAAATTACGGAAAAGGCAAAGAAAACGGATTCGGCATTATCACGTTTGATCGCAACTTATGACTGGGAATATAGTAGCAAAGCGAAAAGAAGATTTAGAAAATATTGGGAAGTAGAAATCGGAGCATGGCATAAACCTTGGAATAGAGAATTAAAGTCAGAACTTTCCCAAAAAGAAAAGAGACAGATTAAAGATTTAGCCTGGGCAGAACAACCACAGACAATTAACGAAGTGGGTTCTACTTTTACAATTCAGGGATTTGATTTAAATTATGCCGGAGTTATTCTGGGGCCTTCTGTTAAATACAGAAATGGAAAAGTAATATATGACCCTGAAAAAAGCTGTAATGATAAGGCGATTCAAAACAGAACATTATCAGATGGTTCAAAACAAAAATTTGGGGAAATATTGATTCAACATGCAGTTCGTGTTTTGATGACACGTGGTGTAAATGGAATGTTTATTTATGCTTGTGACGATGAACTTAGAGAGGCATTAAAAAGGGCAACCGAAAGAGGAGAGACAAAGTAAATATGAAACAGGAAACGATAGATAGAATCAGAAAATTCACAGAGGACAGAGACTGGGATCAGTTTCATTCACCGGAAAACCTCGCAAAATCAATTGTAATTGAGGCAGCAGAGCTTTTGGAATGCTTCCAGTGGTCAGATAAAGAGTATGATTTACAGCATGTAAAAGAAGAACTTGCGGATGTTATTGTGTATAGCCAGAACTTGCTGGATAAGCTGGGGCTGGATGCGGATGAAATCATAAATATGAAGATGGATCAGAACGAGGCGAAGTATCCGGTGGAGAAGGCGAAGGGCAGTGCGGCGAAATATGATAAACTGTAGCGTGTATGTATGGGCTTAAATATTTATGAAGATGTAAGGCGGACGAGGGGAGGAAGATTATGGACAAAATGAATGATGATTTATTACAGGCAATAGCAAAATCTTTAACACATTTGGTATATAGGAATACTATTGTTGAGGATTTACATGCAGAGGGAGCCTGCTTAGATGACAGTACTATGAAGATAATAAACAAAGAGGTAAATAACAGAATATATACTTTGTTGAAATGGTATCTTTCAGAAAATGAAGATGATAGAAATTTTGTAGCACAGCTGGTATCATTTACTACCATGTATGGAGTTGATTGGGATAAAGCGGAGCTGCTTAAAAGAGAAGATTTCTAAAAAAATATGGAGGGAAGTTTCCCATGACAAAAATCCTTTTCATCTGCCACGGCAATATACTGGCAAATCTCTAAAAAGTCTTGATTTATCGGGGAAAGGGAAGCTTCACAGTTCTGTTTTAGACCAGGTTTAGACCATTTGAAATGTGTAAAAAATAACGAAAAAACATGCAGATGGGGAGCCTTGTTGCAATTATACTCATATAGAAAATTACACAACGGAGATAATTTATGAGAGAAAAAATCATCCGGTGATGTGTGGAAATGTATCCATACGTCACCGGATGTTTTATTTTTCGGGATTTGATTCCTGATCGCGTTTCATGGCTTCATCGATTGCTCGATTGATAAAGGCAGTAGCACTTTCACCCATCTTTTCAGCGTGGCCTTTAATGATGGCACGCTTCTCTGGGGTGACACGAACCTTGATTTCAACGAAACGATCATTATATTTTTTGTTCGCTCTTCGACGAGCTTCGGTTAAGCCCTTATAGGAACCATTTTTCTCCTCACTCATGACAGCCTCCAGGATGTGTATTGGCAGATATGCCTGTAAAGAGTATAGCACAGATTGATACATAAGACTATGTAGATTTTCAAAAAACAACATTTGATTGGAAAAGGAGACAAGCTTATGAAAAATCAGAAGATTAGAAGCATGAAGGTTCACGAACAGAGCGGATATAACTATAAGGCAACACCTACCATCATTCTCAAAGGGCAGTGGCTTAAGGAAATGGGATTTGAGATTGGTGATTACATCAGTGTCAGCTGTGAGGATGGGAAACTGATTATTACTCCGGATGCAGAAAAGGCTACAATGGCAAAGGCAGAAACGGAATTCATGGAGAAGGAAATGAAAAAGCTCCAGAAGCGTTTTCAGGCAGAGAAAGAACAACTCCATGCTCAGTTTGTGGCTGAAAGAAGCACTGAATATAACGGAAGAGAGGTGCAGTAATTATGGGAAAGATTATTGTTATCGGTTCACAGAAAGGTGGCGTGGGTAAAACCACGACCACACTTAACCTGGCCTATTCTCTGAAGGAGTTGGGAAAGAAAGTGTTGGCGGTGGATTTTGATAGTCAGGCAAATCTGACTACCTGCTATGGAATAGAGGATACCGGAGTCTTGGAATATACGATTGGTCATCTAATGATGGCTCAGATTGAGGAAGAGTTACCAGAGAGCTTTGAAGATTACATCCAAAGCAGAGAGGGCGTGGATTACATTCCATCATCCATTTATCTGTCTGTGGTAGATGCGAAGCTTAGGACGGAGATGGGAGCGGAGAGGATGCTGGCAGAGGTTCTGGAACCATTGAAGAGCAGATATGATTACATACTGATTGATACCTGCCCGTCCTTGGGAATGCTTACCATCAATGCATTGGCTGCGGCAGATGAGGTGATTATTACGGTAAATCCTCAGCTTCTTGCAATGATGGGATTGGAGAATTTTCTAAGAACTGTGGCAAAGATTAAAAAGCGAATCAATCCGAAGTTGGAGGTTGCAGGCATTCTCTTAACCATGTGTGAGAGCAGAACCACTCTTTGCAAGGTTCTGACAGAAGAAGTGACCGGAAGCTTCCAGGGAAAAATCAAAGTATTTGATACAAGGATACCGACAACAGTCAAGGTGGGAGAGAGCATTTACTACAATATGCCGATTGCTCAGTATAGCAAAAAAGCATCTGCAGGAATCGCATATAGAAAATTTGCAAAGGAGATAATTGCATATGAAGGCTAATTCAAAGAGAAAAGTATTTGGTGATGCAGTAGATTTGCTGATGGGAGATATGGAAGAAGTAACAATGCCAAGAGGTGTTCAGATGTTACCAGTGAAGAGTATTCAGCCTTTTCACGATCATCCGTTTCATCTGTATGAGGGAGAACGCTTAGAAGATATGATTGCCAGTGTGAAGGAGCACGGAGTGCTCAATCCGGTTATTGTACAGAAGCTTGATAGCGGTTATGAAATGCTTTCCGGGCATAACCGTTGGAATGCAGCTAAGCTGGCAGGGCTTAAAGAAATACCAGCAATAGTGAAGACCGATTTATCTGAGGAAGAGGCCTATGTGTATGTAATCGAAACGAATCTGATGCAAAGGTCATTTTCGGATTTGGCAATATCGGAGAAGGCAGCGGTGTTGAAGGCAAGGTATGAGAAGGAAGCTTGTCAAGGAAAAAGAAATGATATTCTGGAAGAAATTGCTCGTCTAGAAGGCAAAGAAATTTCGATCACTCGTGGTCACGATGACCACAGGCTGAAAACCAGAGATATGATTGGCAAGGAATATGAGTTGTCCGGTAGCTCTGTGGGGAGATTACTTAAGCTGAATGACCTGATTAAACCCTTCAAGGATATGGTGGATAGAGGTGCCCTCTATACGAAGGTAGCATTACAGCTGGCTTTCCTTCCGGAGAATGAGCAGACGATGGTATATGAAATTATGAGGGAGAAGAAAACTAAAATTACCATAGAGATGGTTATGAAGCTTAGAAGTCATTCTGGTGCTCTGACAGAGGCAATGGTAAAAAGATATTTAAGTACAGAAACCATCAAAAAGAAATGCTATAAGGTTCCAAGCAGAATTGTGGAGAAATATTTTGAGGGAATGGACCCGAACCAGGTGGATGCAATAGTGGAACAGGCATTGGAAGCCTGGTTCAGTAAGGAGACTGCGAATGTTCGAACAGAAGAGCCTTGATAAGATTGATGGAAATTATTTCAATATCATAATTGCTGATAGTCAGGATGTTACAATACAGAGCAGGAATACCGGGCATTACTGGTACCTGCATTGTGCCGGATATCCTACAGAGGAAGCTTTGGTCATATTCCATAAGCATCGTTTTAAGGACGGATATCATCAGCACGGGCACGCAAGGAATCTGAGACAGGCGATTAAGAGTATTGTGAGACACGATGATTATCAATTGAATGTAAGAAAATGCGTATAACATAAAAGGCAGCGGTATCTTCAAAGTGAGGATACCGCTGTTTTCAGGTTAAGTAGGAAGCTTATTCACCGAAATAGAGATTCTTTGCAAGAGTCTGTGCTGCTTTGATGTCAGCATATCCCTGGGATTTACCAAGACCTAATTCATCAAGAATCTGTCCTTTGGTGTAATCCTCGCAGATAAGATCGAGAATACGACCATACTTTGGATTGATTTCGTGGATCTTTTTTAAGAGATCCTGAATAATCATACGGAGCATAACGGTTTCTTCAAGATTCTCCGGTGATGCAGGTTCAAAGCCTTTGTCATCTTCCGATACTGCTTCGTCCATAAACTGATCAAGAGAGAGAACATCATCTGACTTAAAAGATGCAAAGTGTTCTCTGACATCAGCATTGAACTGTTTAAGGGCAGCAGGCTTGTCCTTAATTTTTACAGGAGCAAATGCTACCAGAACCTTGTTAGGTCCGATATGCCAGGTCTCAAGGTTATCCTGGCACATATTGAAGTGTTTCACCATTTCCCAGTCCACGCGGATTGGTACAAGGCATTCTCCCGGCTGAATTGGGAGATTGTTGTAACTGCGACGATTGTCGTAGTTGTGGTTGCCATTGGTTGACTGCTGATTTTCAGTACTTGTCTGTACATTTTCATTGATTTCCATATCGTGCGGCCTCCAGTGTCCGCTGAATGCGGAACGAAGGCTTCGATATGAAATTCAGATAAGCATCGATTGTCTTATTCATGGCACGTCTCCGTTCCGTAAAATAAGCAATCAGGCTTCTTAGCCCCTGATGCGGTTAATGGGTTCATCACGCCACAACTCTAAGAAGATGCTGGCCAAGCAGTTGTTTTGTGATGTCCTTACAGAGAAAAGAAAATATTCATGTACGCAGAGAAAATATCGATTTTTCTCCTAATGTGTGATATAATGAAATATCATGGTGAAATTCTCTTCTTTTCTCATTTGGAACACTTTTATTGTAGAAAAAAATAAGGGAAAAATCGTTTGGGACGAGTTGGTTGAAAGTTGAGGATGAGTTGCAAATTTGGGAGGTGAAAGCATTGTCAGAATTGGTTTTTGCAACCTATTTAAAAGAACTGAAAAATGCATGGGCAGAAGAAATAGCAGATCCGGATTTGATTAATCTACTATATGATGCTGTTTCTGAACCTATGGAGTTGGTGAACAAAGAAAATGGCACTATCACGACCGAAAAATCTGCAGCTAGTAAGATTATGAATCGTCAAAAAGGTGGAAATGCGCTAAAAGTTATACGAACTAATGCCAATAAGGATAAAGTGCGCTCCTCCATTGAACAATATTTCGAGAAAAATGTGGTAAAGAGATTACACAGTGACTGTATAGATGATTTGATTTCTAATCTGAAGAAGATAATCGAGGGAGATTCGTCGATATCGGAAACAAAAAAGGAAGAATTATTAAAGAATGCTTCTAGGAATAAACTTGCAGCGTTTTTGGGATTTACTTATCTGTATTCGTTGACAAGAGATAATGTTTTGAAAGAAATAAGAATAAAAACAACACAGGAAATTGAAGATTATAAAAGACATCCATTAAGAGAAATACCTACTCCGCCAGAAGTAATAGAAGAAGAACGGAAATATGCAGATGCCTTGATGGCTGTATATGGTCAGGCAGAGGGCATTCCGAATTTTGATGAATCAATGCTTGCAGGATTTCCGAAGCATCAGCAGCATTTTTCAGACCAACGAGGTTACTATTTTGCGGCAGAAGCTGTAAGACGAGGAACGCGCGACATATACAGTGATGAAAGTCAGTTCGATGTATTGAAGAATGAGACTTATGAAGGTGTAAAGGAAGTTTGGGAAGAAGAATACAAAAGTGGATATGCACGATTGCGCAAAGTGATGTCGCAGGCATCTGCTACGAGAGTTGATAAGTGTTGGTTAAGCAGAGATACTGATTGGGTAGGAAATCCACAGAAGAAAGGTGTGTGCCATTTCCTTGTTAAAGAAGGAAAATTGGACGGATGGGTACGAGACGATGATGAACAGACTATTTAATACTGTGTTTGAAAACTCGCTAAGAATGCTTCTTCTTTTGAATTTATACGAGATGCCTCAAACATTGGATATGTTATATGCAGTTGATTTTATGACACAGTACGGAAAAACCTTTGGTATTACAAATGAAGAGTTGAATGGAAGCAATCCATTCAAATTCAGTGAGTTTACCGGTCGAAGAGATTTGGTGAAGGAGAGTCTACGGCAGTTAGTATTAAAAGGATTAGTGCAACCAGTCGAAACAAGTAAGGGAATGTCGTACGTGATTTCATCTGAGGGAGAAGAGTATTGTGCTATGTTGGATAGCGAGTTTGCAATGAAATATAAAGAATATGCAAGCAAAACAATTGCGATGATTGGGAATAAATCTGAAAGGCAAATTATAAGTCAGATAAATAAGTTGTCGACATCACTGTGAAAGGAGATTGGCTGATGAGCAGATTTTTTATAAAGCAAATATCCGTTACTGGAGAAAAGGTTTTATTTTCTGAAGTGTCATTCAATGATGGAGTGAATATTATTTACGGACCTTCAAATGCAGGTAAATCATATATAATCAATTGCATAAATTTTATGTTTGCCGGAGACCCACCTTTCACTAAGTCATCGACTGGGTATGATACGGTTACGATGACAATGGAGTCGGATGATGGATATGCAATATCTATGACCAGAAAGATTATCGATGGAAAAAACGGTGAAGTGGGTGAAAACTCCGTAGAAGTGATCAGTAATTATCCAAATGTAGAGAGCGGGCCATATAGCATTAGTAAAAATGAGTACAGTGATCTTTTATTGAAATTGATGGGAATTAATGAACATCACAAGATTATTTCAACAGAAGGATTTGATTCTCAAAGCTTAGGAATACGTACTTTGATACATTTCTTTTTTATAGATGAAGAACATATTTTTGGAAAAAGAACTGTTCTAGATTCACCAAGCTACAGCAAGATTAATGCATACCTGTGTGCATTGAATTTCTTGTTGACCGGTGATGATTCTATGCATTTGATGCCGGAAGAAACTAAGGAAGAACGTGAGCGGAGAATCACTGAGCGTACAGGAGTTATTGCCTATTTGAATCAGAAAATTGAAGAATTATCTCAAAGAAAAGCGGAGCTCGAGGCTAGGGAAGCAGTTGGGGAAACTGATGCAGAAGGAAGAATAGAAGAGTTACTTTCAGCGATTGAAGAGATAGAAAATGAAATAGGAACAGCTTCATCAGAAAATAGAGAATTAGTGAGAGAGAGATACGAAATTAGTACGAAAATTGAGGAAGCATTGTTCCTTAAAGATAGGTATCGTGTATTAAAATCTCAATATGAAGCGGACATATTGCGCCTACAATTTATATGCGATGGAGAAAGAAAAGAAGATACTATTGATGAGGCAGTTGCGTGTCCATTTTGTAATCATGAAATAGAAAAAGGAACTGTAGCGCATGAATCATACATAGAGTCTGCAACAATAGAGATTCAAAGGATTCAGCTACAGATCAGTGATTTGATTTCTGCTGAATCAGATGTTTGCGAAGGCATTGATAAGTACGAAAGAAAATTGCAAGAGATAGATGATCAGATTGCTGAAATTACAAATTCGATTAATGGAGAATTAAAACCAAGGGCTGCAGAACTCAGGCAGTCTGTTGAAGCTTATAAAGAAATTTTAAGAGCTAAGCAAGAGATATATGCAATTGATGCTATGGCAACAGAGCTTAATACAGATGTATTTGAAAAAGAAAATGAAGAAGATGGTGAAAGTGCAAAGTTTAAAGGAAGAGAACTTATCGATAAAGATACCTGGAAGGTTTTGAGTGATAACCTAAATTCAATGATAAATGAGTGTGGATATCCAAATTCACCGGAAGCCAGATTGAATATAGATACATTAGATGTGGTAGTTGGTGGAAAATTTAAGAAGGATCAAGGAAAGGGATATAGAGCCTATCTGAATACAATTATGTTATTTAACCTTATGAAGTATTTGGAAGAAAACGCAATTTATGCACCACATCTTTTGATTTTAGATTCACCAATACTGTCCTTAAAGGAGAAAAAACACAAAATTACAGAGAAAGAAAAAGCCACACCTGGAATGCGGGAATCCCTGTTCAAATATATTGTAAATCATTACGGAAACAATCAGGTGATTATTGCAGAAAATGAAATTCCGGAAGGAGTAGATTACTCATCTGTTAATTTAATTGAATATACAACAGACGAAAGAGAAGGCACCTATGGGTTCCTTAAAAGCGTAAAAAATTAATAGTTGTTGAAGAACTAAGAGGAGAACTTATATGGCGAAGGTAATCAGTTATAACAAACTTTGGAAATTGTTAATTGATCGCGGACTTAAGCGCACGGACTTGAAGGATATGTGCAAAATTAGTTCAGCTTCAATTGCAAAGCTTGGAAAAAATGAAAACCTAACGACGGGAGTCCTGCAAAAGATATGCACGGGACTAGAATGCGATGTGTCGGATATTATGGAGATGATTGATGTCCCGGATGAATTAATCGAAGATGGACAATAATTAAGCTGAAATAGAATGACAATTCTAATAGACAATACTTGAGGAGGTGGACTAATGGCTTTTGATTTTGGAAACGCAAATGATCAACAGAAAGAAGCTATTCAGACAACAGAAGGCCCATTGCTAATAATAGCTGGCCCAGGAACCGGAAAAACATTTACTCTTGTTAAGCGTATAGTCTATCTAATAACTGAAAGAGGAATACAACCTGAAGAAATAATGGTTGCTACTTTTACAGAAAAGGCTGCAAAGGAGCTTATTACTCGTATCACTAATGAATTGTATAAGATGGGGGTTCAAGTGAACCTTAATGAGATGTATGTAGGAACATTTCATTCTATATGCCTTCGAGTAATAAAGGAGCATTTGGAATACACGAGAGTTAAGAAAAATTATCGAATGCTGGATCAGTTTGATCAGAAGTACATGATTTTTCAACATATAAACGATTTTAGGGCATTACCTCACTATGAGGATATATTTACAAAAAAAATTGGAACATGGAAGCAAGCTGGAGAAATTGCAAAGTATGTAAGTAATCTATTAGAAGAGTTGGTGGATGTTAATGGAATGTTGAGAGATTCTAATCCAGCAACTGTTGGTATGGCTAATGTTTTGGCACTATATCAGAAGATAACTGAAGAAGAAAACTTGATTGATTTTTCATCTATTCAAACAGAAGCATATTCTCTTATGCTTAACCATCCGGGGATTTTGGCAGAAATAAGAGAAAAAATTAAATATGTAATGGTTGATGAATACCAAGACACAAATTATATTCAGGAATTAATCGTTTTCCTTATTGCAGGAGAGTCAGAGAATATATGTGTTGTTGGAGATGATGATCAAGGGTTATACCGCTTCCGTGGAGCGACCATAAGAAACATTCTTGAATTCCCGGATCATTTTATTGATGGGAAGTGTAAGCGAGTTGATTTGACCATTAATTATCGATCAGAAAAAGAAATTATAGATTTTTATAATGATTGGATGACATCTACTGATGAAAAGTTTGTGTGGAAAAATTTTAGATTTCCCAAGAAGATTGTGCCTGGCAAGAAAGACTATTCTTCAGATACAAGAGTAGTAAAATGTTCTGGGAAGAACGGTGTAGAGGATTGGTATGATAGTGTATACGACTTTGTTATATCGTTGAAGCATCAAGGTGTAATAAAAGATTACAATCAGGTGGCTTTTCTGTGCAAATCGGTTAAGAATGACAAGGTAATTAATCTTATTCAGTATTTGGAAGCTATGAATATACCTGTATATTCACCGAGATCAGAGATGTTTTTTACTAGGCCTGAAGTTAAAGAAATATTGGGATGTTTGATAATGTGTTTCCCTAATTATTTCTTAAGACTTAAAACAGAAAGTTTTACATATTCTTATCCAGATCTTTATAGGTACTATCGTGAGGAATGTGTCGAAGCAGCGCAGAAACTTATTAAGGCACATAAAGATCTGAAAAAATGGTATGAAAATATATTGCGTAATCATAGTCAATTGAAAAGTAATACAGATTATGCATTTACTGGTATTCTCTATCAATTGCTGGAATTTGAACCTTTTAGGGGATATGTTGGAATTGATATTGGCAGTGGTGTTACAGATGAGAGAGCCGCAAGAAATATATCTATTCTTTCAGCTGTTTTGGGCAAATACGAATATTTGCACAGAGTAGAAGTATTTTCGGAGAAAAATATAATAAGTGCTCCGGAAATCTTCTTTAATATGTATATGCGCTTTTTATTTGAAGGTGGAATCACGGAATACGAGGATGATTCTGAGTATGCACCAAGTGGATGTATCTCTTTTATGACAATTCACCAATCTAAAGGGATGGAATTTCCGGTTGTTATGGTTGATTCATTGTCTGCTGTTCCGAGAACACAATCAGATGGAGTTATTGAAGAGATAGAAAAGAAATATTTTCACAGACCTGCTTTTGAAGCGAAAGAAGATATTAAATTCTTTGACTTTTGGAGATTGTATTATACTGCGTTCTCTAGAGCTCAAAACTTACTAGTTCTTTCTTGCTATGAAAAGAATGGCATCGGAAGAACTCCAAGTAAGTATTTTGAATCTTGTTATAGCACATTACCATCATATAATGATGTAGATTTATCAAAGATGGAATTGGAAATGGTTAAGCCTGTAAATATTAAGAAGTCGTTTTCATTTACATCTCATATCGAATTATATGAGAATTGTTCACTACAGTATAAATTTTTCAAAGAGTTGGGTTTTACACAAATTAGAGTAGGTGCTACTTTGTTTGGAACTCTGGTTCATGAAACAATAGAGGATGTACATCGAGCAGCAATGCGTCACGAAGAGAGTACTATTACGCCGGACAATGTGCGTGCATGGCTCGATACAAATTATTTGACTTTATCTAAGAGTGAACATTCTTATTTGGGTGTCAAGCAGGTTGATGCTGCTTATAGACAGGTGATTGCATATGTAGAACGGATGTCTAATGGTACAGGCTTGACAGGAGATGGAGCAGTGACAGGAGAATCTCTTTGGAGTCATATCCAAGATGCAGAAGTTGATGTGAGCCTTGTAAAGCCAGAATACATACTTAAGGGTACCGTTGATTTGATTCGTGGAGATGGAAATACAGTGGAAATTGTTGACTTTAAGTCGGAGAAAAGACCAGACTTAACTGAACGGTCAGAGGATTTTGAACGCTATAAGCGTCAATTGGAAGTATATGCACATCTTGTAGAGGAAAAAACAGGAAAGAATGTGAGTAGGATGCATCTTTATTACACTGGTGAGGAAGGGGCAAATCCTACTGTTACATTTGAGAAATCTCAGTACTCAATTGATAAGACGATTTCTGAATTTGATAAGGTTGTAGCTAAGATTCAAAACCATGAATTTTCTACAGAGGCAAAGAACAAGAAGTCATGTCTCAACTGCGATATGAGGTATTATTGCAAGAAAGTTAAGAAACAATAGGGAGGACATATGGAAATAAAAAGATTTAGCGATTTTATAATATGTCCTATTCCAGCTGAATCTGAACTAGATCAGGCTGAGATAGAACAAATCGTAACTCATACGCATAATACATGGCAACACGATCGTCCAATTCAAGAAATAAGGGAAAATACAATTCAGGGAAAAAGGTCGGAAATAGTAATAGAAAATATTCTAAGGGATAATAGTACTTCCAGATTTTTGGCATATGACAAGATGAGAAGAGATAATTTTAATAAGCATGCACCATTTGATGGAATTATTTATCGCAATGATATTACCACCAATATATTGCAGTCAGCAATTGATAGGATAAACAATGATGTGATTAGTATTGCGGGAGACTCTGGAACAATTACTGTTGAGACAAGAGAATATTTGGAAACAAGTGGCATTTATACCATTGAAATTAAATCTTCTTTACTTCAACATCCAAGAGATTATCGCTGTATTAATGGTGATATTGAAGTTACTAGATCTGATGATAATTATCTAAGATTATGTGAATATGTAAAAGGTTTTTATGATTATTTTGTGTATCCACATTTTTGTAGGGATAATAGGAATATAACTTCATTTTATGATTACACAAGGTACATTAGAGACATTAATAATGGGGACTCAAGGAATAAGCAAGAATTTGTATATTCTTTAATGAAACAGGAATTTGATAATGCATGCAATATTTATACAAGAGTTTTTTTTGATTTGAGAAGAAATGAAATTTTGATTCCGGGATATATCGTAAAAACAAGATTTTTCGAAGAACCGCGTATTAGAAAAATGCCATCTCCAAAATCTCAGAATGCAATTTATTATATGTATCACATGCAACATGGTAAGAATATTTTAGAAATTGATAATGATGAGGATTTGCTAAGATGGAACAGAATTGCTGCTTATCAAAAATTATTCGGTGCAAATATTCCGTACTGTCCTTATTGTGGGAATAGGTTGAGAATGGTAGAGGTTACAGGACAAAATAGTAAATTCCTTTATGTATGTGATTCTTGCCCCAGAGAGCACAAATGGATGGAAATGACAGATATTCACAGAACCAATATGTAGGAAGGATTAGTACATGGAAAATTTATCAAAAAAGAGAAGGGATGAAATGATAGCCTTCTTAGAGCTGCTTAAGAAACAACATTCGGATGATGATTCGTTAATAGCGATTAATAGGATTGAAAAAGAATTGACCTCAAAGAAATATGGTTTGGTGTGGGAGGAACATCAGGAAGAAGTTGATAAGAAAATGGAAACGCATATTCCTGTATTTTCAGAGATTCCGGAATATGAATTGATTGAAGATGAATATAATACATCTTTTAACTTTCTTTTAGAAGGCGACAATTTACATTCTTTAAAATTATTAGAAAAAACTCACAAGGGGAAAGTGGATGTTATTTATATAGATCCCCCATACAATACAGGAAATAAAGATTTTATATATAATGATGAATTTGTGGGGCGAGAAGATTCGTTTAGACATTCGACATGGCTTTCTTTTCTTTCAGAAAGGTTGCGAATTGCCCATAAATTGCTTTCTCCAGATGGATTGATTTTTGTGTCTATTGATGATAATGAACAAGCACAATTAAAACTCTTGATGGATGAGATTTTTTCAGAAGATAACTTCATTATATGTATGCCAAGAATTACAAAAAAAAGTGGAAAGACAACGTCTGCATATGCGAAGAATCATGACTATATTTTGGTTTATACAAAAAGAGAACAAGACATCTTTGTTATGGAAGAGCATGTAGATGAGGCGTTTAAATATGAAGATGAGTATGTTAGGGAACGGGGAAAATACAAACTGAATCAAACTTTAGATTATGATAGTTTGTCATATAGTTCTTCGCTTGACTATCCACTGGAAATCGAGGGGGAAATATTCTATCCAGGCAGCAGTAAAGAATTGTGGGAAGAAAGACAGAAGGGAAACCATAGACGTGCTGATTGGGCATGGAGATGGAGCAAAAAACTCTTTCAATTTGGATATGATAATGGATTTGTTGTTATAAAGAGGAAAAAGGATGGCTCTGCAAGAATATACACAAAAACATATCTGAACGCAAAAATTGGAAAGGATAGCAACGGCAGTTTTGTTATTGAATATAACAAAAGAGTTAAGGCGACCAGCTCATTAGAATATATTGATAATAAATACTCGAATGACAATGCAAAGAAAGATCTTTCCCTATTTGGATTAGGCGATAAATTTGATTATTCTAAACCGGTAGAGCTTATTAAAAAGCTGATAAAAGCATATTATAAAAATGATGCATTGATATTAGATTTTTTCGCCGGATCGGGAACAACTGCACAAGCGGTGCTAGAACTAAATGAAGAAGATGGGGGCTCTCGCAGATTTATTGTCTGCACAAATAATGAAAATAATATTTGCCAGGAAGTTACTTATCAGAGAATAAAGACTGTTTTGACTGGAAGAATGGCATCTGGTTCCGAATACAAAAAAAGAGTAAAAGGTAATTTGAAGTACTATAGAACAGATTTTGTAGACAAAAATTCTGATGAATTGGTAGATGAATTGCTTGAACATATAGTAGAGATGATTCAGTTGGAATACGGAGTAAGTATTAATAATTCTCAGTATCTAATTGTCATGGATGATGACGAAATGGATGATTTAGAGACGAATTATAATTCTTATAAGAATTTGAAAGCAGTGTTCTTAAATCAAGATGTATTGCTGTCTACTTCACAGGAACGAATGCTCCAGAATGTTGATACATTTATAATTCCGGACTATTACTTTGATTTCGAACTAAGGGAGGCTGGAGAATTATGGTAAATGGAATAATGGATTTTGAATTCCAGGATAATTGCGTTGAGTTCCTGATTGACAAGACATTGGATCCTGCAAGTAAGCAGGTTATCACAGTCAAAGCACCTACGGGGGCTGGTAAAACTGTCATGCTCATTAAATATGTAGATGAGTATCTTAAGAATACAAGTGGAAATACCGCTTTTGTATGGCTATGCCCAGGTAAAGGTGATCTTGAACAACAGAGTATGGATAAGATGAGTGAGCTTACTCCACAGAGAGATACTAGGAATCTCTTGTATTCTATGCTTATGGGCTTTGAAGGAGGTAGTGTTACTTTTATCAACTGGGAACTTGTTACTAAGAAGGGAAACACTGCACTTAAAGATGGTGAAAAAGCAAACTTGTTTGAAACGATTGCCGCTGCCCATAGGGATGGAATTCAATTTGTTGTTATTATCGATGAAGAACATCTCAATAATACGAAGAAGGCGGATGATATTATTAGAGCATTTGCTGCAAAGAATATTATTCGTGTGTCTGCAACAGCGCAGAAGGTAGCACATCATGAATACTATGAAATTCCGGAAGATGAGGTTATCAATGCAGGACTTATTACACGGGCAATCTATGTAAATGAAGGCGTTGATGAGAAAAAACAGATCACAAATGATTATGAGTACCTTCTTGAGTTGGCTGACGAAAAGAGAAAAGAAATTCAGGCTGGATATGATGCAATCAAAACAAAGATTAGGCCACTTGTGCTTATTCAGTTTCCGATGGGACAACCAGAAACGATTGCAGGTGTAGAAGCCAGGCTTGAAAGTATGGGATATACCTACGATAATGGCATGGTTTCAATTTGGATGAGTGATATAAAGAGAAATATTGATGATCTTACAGGAAATGATGGTTCACCAGCATTTCTTTTAATGAAACAGGCCATTTCTACCGGATGGGATTGCCCAAGAGCAAAGATTCTTGTAAAGCTTCGCGAGGGCGGTAGTGAAGATTTTCAGATTCAGACAATTGGTCGAATTAGACGTATGCCTGAAAAAAAGCACTATGGATTGAACACGCTTGATTATTGTTATATCTATACATTAGATAGCCATTACAAGATGGGGCTTTTGTCATCAATGGATAAGGCTTACCAGGTTAGGAGATTATTTGTGCGTGATGAGGCAAAAGATTTTGTTCTAACCAAGGAACTTCGAAATCTTGACTTTGACGGACTTGGAGAGAGAGAAACGTTAGAAAAAGTATATGAGTATTTTAAAAAGAAGTATAGTCTTGGAAGTGATATGCGTATAAATCGGGAGAATCTTGAGGCTTGTGGATACAATTTTGATCATGAAATAGATAGTAAGATACTACAAGGTATATTCCGAACAACTGAAGAATTAGCTTCAGGAGTAGGAAAGAACAATGTAACAATCAAAACTGCAGTAAATACTCATTCTCATGGTATTTATTTGTTGCATTCCGTTGATGAGATTAAGAAGGTTACAGGCTTGCAATCTCAGAAGGTGAAGAATATTCTTCGTAGAATGTTCAGCAAAGGGAAGAAAACAAAGTACAAATTCGTTGCATTGGAAAATTCAGATTTCTATGCATTTATCATTAATAATGTTAAGCAGTTGAAGATTGACTTTAAAGGATGTACTGCTCAGATGGGCGGAAGACAGATGTCATTCGTTCTTGAGCCAAAGCAGGCGGAGTTTTCTATTCCAGAGATGGAAATATATAAGTATAGCGAAGTGAAGAAACGACAGCTTATGCGTTTGAATGCCTATCTGGAATATACCAATGAATTTATTACTGACAAGACTCGAAGTATGCCAGAGAGATTATTTGAAAGATATTGTGAAACAAGACCGGATAGAATTGAGTGGGTATATAAAAACGGTGATACAGGGCGGCAATATTTATCAATAGTATATCTGGACGGTTTCTTAAAGCAGTGGCTGTTTTATCCGGATTATATAGTTAAAACGAATGATAGTCAGGTTTGGTTGATAGAGACAAAAGGTGGAGAAGTAGCTGGGCATAGTAAGAATATTGATATTCAAGTAGAAAATAAATTCATTGCTTTCAAACAGTATGCCGAAAAGTACAAGCTTAATTTTGGTTTTGTGAGAGACATTAATGAGGATTTATTTATCAATAATACAGAATATCACGAGGATATGTCTCATGATAGTTGGAGGCCACTTAGTGATTTACTTTGATTTTCAATGAGGGGTGGAGATAATAAATTGGGGGTATGATTGTTGCAGACACTATTTATATTTGGCAATGGATTTGACATAGCACATGGAATTAAAACGCCATATTCTGCTTTTAGAGAATTCCTAAAAGAAAATCATGAGTCATTTCTGACTACATTTGAAAACGTGTATTTTATTAACCCTTTGGATGATACAGAACCCTGGTATACGAAAGAGGCTCAGGAAAGATGGGATAAGTCGGTTATTAATGATTTGTGGTGGAGTTTTGAAGAAAAAATAGGGCATCCGGATGTTGAGGGAATGTATGATTCTGCTTATTCTATGGTAGATACAATGCCTATGGAGGGCATAATTGATACTATGAATGTATACTGGAGGGAACAATACGGATTTGTAGATAAACTCCAAAAGTACGTATTAGAATGGTTACAAACTATTGATACATCCCAAGCTATGTGTAAAAAAGATAGTCTCATTAATAACAGAAATGATCTGTTTATGAGTTTTAATTACACAGATACTCTTGAAAAGGTTTATGGTATAAAAGACGTACTTCATCTGCATGGAGGTATCCCATCATGTTGTGAAATAGCCCCTATAATGGGACATGGAAATAAGTACATAATTGATTTATATCGCAGGAAAGCAAAAGAGGCGCAGGAGGAATATGTTGAATGGTATGAAAGCATATGTAATGCAATTGCTGATTTTTGTGAGTCGTTGTATAAGGATACGGATGCGATAATAAGTGAGAATGATGATTTCTTTTCAGCTTTGAGGGATGTTAATCAAGTTGTATGTCTGGGATTGTCTTTTGGAGATGTTGATGTTCCATACCTTGATAGAATTGAATATGAAGTTCGTCCAGAAACAAAATGGTTGGTTTACTATCATAGTGATGAGGATCTTAAGCGCCTGAAAAGCGTTTTTGGAATTACGGGTATTTCAAGAAAGTTTGAAGTATACTTTCGTAAAAGTGATAACTTCTGGGACAGGTGAAAGTAGGTGACTTCTTTGGAATTAATAGATGAGATTGAAGAACTAATTATGATGCATCAGGAAGGTCCTTATTGGGATTTCAAGCGGGAGTGGTATGATGATAGTAAGGATGGAGATCTGCTTATTGATATAATTTGTATGGCTAATAATCTGGTGGATAGAGATGCGTATATTATTATTGGTGTCAACGAAGAATGTGATTATGCTATACAGGATGTGTCACAGGATGCAAATCGTAGAAATACTCAGATGCTTACGGATTTTATCAGAGGTAAGAAATTTGCAGGTGATTTTCGCCCGGTTGTTACTGTGGAGCAAGTACACTTGGATGGTGGACTGGTAGATGTTATTGTGGTTCATAATAGTATAAATACACCATATTACTTAAAAGAAAAGTATAAGGGAATATTTGCTAATAATATTTATGTAAGGCTTCAAGATAGTAATACACCCGTTGATAAATCTGCAGATTTTCATCATGTTGAGTATCTTTGGAAGAAAAGGTTTGGAATGCTGCTTTCACCAATTGAAAAAGTGAAGTTGTATTTGAAGCATCCTGAACATTGGGCAAATAGTCCATCAAGCGAAGATAAGAAATACTATAAGTATGCTCCGGAATTTACGATTGATCATACTTATGAGCCGGAGGATGACAGGACTGGTTATGAGTACTATTTGTTTGCACAGACCGATTCAAGACCGCATTGGAGTGAAATAAGAATATGTTATCACCAGACTGTTCTGGCAGAGCTTGGTGGTGTGATTCTTGATGGCGGGAGGTATTTTACAGCAACACCGGATAGAGATGGAATATCGCTTACAGAATATCATAACTGGGATGTGCCGTATCGTTATATGGTAAAAGGAAGGCTAAATCATTTGGTGCATGAATTTTATTATGTAGATGATGGTGATGAAGCGCGGCATTCACATAATGAGTATGAAGGGTGTATTTTAATATTTGAGGATGAAAAAGAGCATCAGCGATTCAGGATATATGTCAGAGAAAATTGGTATAGAAAAGATGCATTTGCAAATGATATATGGATTCCTCATATGGAACAACTACCAGGTTATAATATGGATGCATTTCGCGAAGAGTATCTGAACATGCAGATTCTTAGAAAGATGCTTGAAGAGTTTAGAAAAAATGATAATACAAAGAATTGATGTATTAAGCGGCCTCTGGCATAGTACCGGAGACCGCTATCTTTAATCTTTTTTATAAAATTCGGTCTCGTACCCATCGCCTCTAAGCAGGATATCAGGCATCCAGTCTGGGGACTTGCTCATGATACTGCAGATGGATTTGTAATCAACATCCTGGCTACATTCGATGATGAGTTCATCATGGACATGACCACAGATAAAGCAGTGGGAGAGAGTTCGGATGGCATGCATCAAAATATCCCGGCTGATTGCTTGGACGATATTCTCAACAAATTTTGGACCATAAGATTCTATACGTTCCCATTTCTTAGTGGAGCCGATTCCTTCATAGGTGACAGACTCGCCACCGAACTGGTTTTCGCCGATACGAGGCTTGACGTAGCTAAGAGTTCTACCGGAAGGAAGCTTGATGAAGAGCATCCCACTTCGACAGAGGAATTTGATTCCGTTTACCTCTGTAGGAATCTTCATTTTGATAGTAGTCTTCACGGCATTATCTACATTCCACCAGAAGGCAGTAATATTTGGATTGGAGGCACGCCAGGAATCCACAAGTGGCTGAAGTTCATCCTCTGTTAATCCCATATCCAAAGCTCCCATAGAAATAAGAGCACCGACGGAACCACCATATCCTAAGGCAAGCTCTGCGATTTTGCCCTTCTGTCTGAGGTGAGAATTAACACCATGTTTTTCTACAGGTACTCCAAACATCTGACTGGCAGAAGCACAGTAGATGTCCTTACCTTCAGCGAATACCTTGGAACGCCAGGTTTCACCTGCAAGGTATGCCAGGACTCTGGCTTCGATTGCAGAGTAGTCAGATACCACGAATTTGTATCCCGGTCTTGCAATAAAGGCGGTACGAATCAGCTGGCTTAAAGTATCTGGGATATTATCGTAAAGCAGTTCCAAAGTATCATAATCACCGGTACGGACAAGTTCACGAGCATCAGCAAGGTCATTCATATGATTTTGCGGTAGGTTCTGTAACTGAATCAATCGTCCGGCCCATCTTCCTGAACGGTTTGCGCCGTAGAACTGAAACATACCGTGAGCTCTACCATCTTTACATACTGCACTTTGCATGGCCTGGTATTTCTTTACGGAGGATTTTGCAAGCTGGAGCCTGAGTTTCAATGCGGTAGCCACATCACCATCAGTATTTTTTATCATAGTAGCCACGTCCTTCTTACCAAGAGATTCAGCTTCAATACCATTATCAGAGAGCCATTGTTTCATCTGAACTACGGAGTTTGGATTATCGAGGTTCGTGATATTCTGCATGGATATCATAAGCTCTGACTTGGACTTTTCATCGAATGCGATAGCATTTTTTACCACATCCATATCCAGCATAATTCCACGGTCGTTGATTTCCTGGTCGAGGTGATATTCATCCCAAATGAAGTCAGGAACCGGGAATTTTGATAATCTTTGTTTGATAGCCATTTCCACTTCTACATCACGTTTATTGTAGGCTTTGAAGTCTTCCCATTTATCGGGAGCATGTTCTGGGAGGTTTCTGGTTCTGCCACCATTTATTTTTGTCGGTTTACAAGGGCAGCAGAAGTATTTGATGAGGTCTTTGCCTTCCTTCATTTTTTGATCCTGCAATTTAAGAACTGCACCGACACCTTCAAGCGAGAGTGGTAAGCCCATATAGGCAGACCATATCATGGTACACTTCCATGAGGCTGGATCTAGGTATTTTGATGCAGGATCTTCGGGAATTCTATAGCCCTTGAAGTGTTCAGGGTGATGTTTTTTTAACCAATGGGATAAACAGATTCTTTCAAAATTGGCATTGAAAGCCCATTTTGTAACAGTATCATCAGATAAGGCTGCAAGGATATCATCAGGAATGGTATTGCCGCAGGCAAGATCGAATACCTGTACTTCACCGCCATCTATGGATACACCGAACAGTAATATTTCAAAATTATCAGACTCAGTGTACTTGTAAGCTCCGCATTTGGAGATATCTACATCGCTATAGGTCTCTAAATCAATTGACATTTCTTTTATCATAATCTCATTCCTTTACAAAAAGGGCAGCAGCACCGGGGAGTACTGCCGCCTTGATATTAGTTTCCTTTTGGGGGCTGTTCTTTTGGCTGGAACCATTTTGCTTTTGGAAAGAGCCAATGAAGGAAACGTTTTGCAACACCCAGGAACCACTTCCAGATTGCAGCAAGTCCCATTAACCAGAAGCCAGCTAAAAAGCCTAAAAGGGATCCGCGGATAATAGCATCTAATATTTCATTAATAGAATCCATAGTCATAATATTTTACCTACTTTCTTTGATTGTCACAGGCGGCAGCATTACTACCGCCTGTTTGGTTGTCGTTGTTACATTGGATTTATTCAAGGAAATCGTCTTCTTCATCAGAAGCGAAGTCATCCTCAGCTCTGGACTTGCCGCCAAGAGGTTCACCGTCTCGAATCTTCTGGAGATTATTGAGACCGCAAGCAATTCCCTTGTTGCCGTTGCTGTTAAAAGCGTAGAGATTGATGGAAGCTCTGCCGTAGACACCGGAATACACTTCGGATCTCTCAAGGATAGGCTGACGGTCTGCATCGACGATGCCAGGCGCAGAAGCGCTGTTAGCATTGATGAAATATGCATTTGCATAAGCCGGATCGTCAGGTCTCTCTAAGTCACCATCGCGAAGAGGTGTTTTAAGGATAGAGAGAGCAGGAACGGTTTTTCCATTTCCTTTAAGCTTGCTCTGACCTTCCTCATAAGCGGCTTCGATAGCTGCCTTAATCTTGTTAACGGTTACGGAGTCGGACTTGGGAATGATGAGGGAGACACTGTACTTTGGTGCACCTCCGTTGATGCTCTTTGCATCCCATACATTCGCATAGCTCCAACGTGTATTAACTCCTGTGATTACCTTTGTAGGGTTCTGAATCTTTGCCATAATATTGGTCCTCCTTTTACTCATTAAAGTCTTCTTGTGCTGTATTCATTGCCGGTCTCTTATCGGATTCCGGTACCAATGCAGGTTTTCCAGGTGGCTTATATACAAGCTCACCTAAAAGCTCTTCAAATTTCTTCTTTCCGAGCAATGTGCTCATGGCAGTGATGCCAAGAAGCTTCTTCTCATACGGGTCGTAGCCCGCATCTGTTACTCTGAATGCCACAGTGGCTTCATCAGTAAATTTTCTATTGGATCTTCCTTCTACGATTTTCCAACCATCGAAGTGAACACCGGACTGAGCCTGCTGTAAGGCATATTCTTTGATGTCATTTCCCCAGGAAATCATTTCATCCACCTTTGCTAAGATAGCGGCGATTTCTATGTCATCCAGGGTAGCTGGCATTTCAAAGTCATATTTTGCAAGCTCAAGATTGTATTCTGCACGCTTTCTGCAGGTGGCTTTTACCTTACAGAACTGACAGTGGTCACCGGCTTTGAATTCGCCTTCGCCTACATATGCAAGCTGTGCGGTAGGCGCCAGAACTTCGTCAGCCCATTTCAGAAGTGCATCTTTGGAAATGGTGTAAGTACTGACGTTGTCACGTCTTGGCTGGAAGATGGTCATCTTAATCTGATTGATGTCGTAGATATCACCGAAGGCTTCTAAAGCACCTAAGGCGTAGCACATCATCTGACTGTTGCCACCGTGTTCCTCATCGCCTGCGCTTACGAGAACACCGAGACCGTGCTTGTAATCGATAATCTGCAATACTTCATCTGCAACGATGACACAGTCACCGGTTCCAAAGCCGTTTTCAACCCAGCGCGAGAAGTCCAGTCTCTGCTCAATCATGACCTGCGGATCCTTGCAGAATTCCTTGGCTGCTTCGATTTGTTTCAGGACATAATTCTTGTATTCCTCTGCGCAAATTTGCATTTCGGCATCGTAGAAGGTCAGGTTTTCTGTTGGATCAGTGACAGCTCTGCCAAGAGCCTTTTCCACAAGGTAGGCGCACAGCTCATGACAATCGGTTCCCTGCTGTGCATATTCGGAGGTTTGATCCGCAATATTGGCACAGAGCTTTGCGCTTGGTGGACAGGCTAACCATCTGTGGCTGGCAGAAGCGGAAAGGTATGCATGTTTAGGCATTTCCAATCACCTCTGCTTCCTTAAGAATGGCTGCATAGTCATCAGGATTTACCTGCTTTAACTGCTGAGCACCATATTTCTCAAGAAGCTCTTTGACTTCCTTCTTATATCCGGCGGCTGATTTGGAAGCGAGTACTGCACGAACATCTTCCTTGGTATAGGCAGGTTCCGGTGTTTCCTCTGCTTTAGCCGGTTCAGAAGCCTTTGTAGCTTTCTTGGTTGACTTGGGTTCTGTTTTTGCCGGTGCTTTTTCTGTAGAAGAGAAGATGTCTTTGATTGCGTTAGCAGCTTTGATCATTCCTTCGCCGCAGGAAATCATTTCATCAAGAACCTGAGATAATTCACTCATTTTGCTCATCTTGTTTTCCTCCATTTTCTGTATTCTGTTGTCTTAGATTGGCTGCCAGTCGTTTGGCTACAACACTGATTGCAATGAGAGTGTCAATGAGCTCTTCATCGATGGACGATGTAGCCTGCTGGCTTTTATCAATCGTTTCTGTCTGCATCTGCAGCACCTCACTTTCCGAATGGTTTTCGTGCCTTTCTATCTTCCTAAGCGCATTTGGAAATTGTTTTTCCGGTTGGGAGCATATTTTTTTGAAAAAAAATTTTGAAAACAGTCAGGGCATTTTTTGCTTTTATAAGGAAGAGATACCGCTCTGACTGTTATTTTTTGGCAAATTTTGTCCTACGACCGGAAAAGTGTAGGTCAAACCCGCTTAGGAAGTTAGGAGGATTTTGTTCCTTACTTTATAGAAACGAGGTTTGAGATATGCAGGTAACGATTTTTACAGCAAACTGCATTGGCCAGGCCGCAAACTGCAGCTACCCGAACCGGGTGACGGTGAATACGCCGGAGCAGCTTCGGGAGGCGGTGAAGGCAGATCATGTTTGCGCAGAGTACAAAGGAAGCTATCGAGGTATTGGTAATTTCATTTGTTCGGATGTGATTGTCATGGATATTGATAATGACCATTCAGAGGAACCGGCAGAATGGATTACGGCTGAGAAGCTGGAGGAAATATTCCCTGATATGGAATATATGCTTGCTTCCAGTAGACATCATCTGCTTCCAAAGGAGGGAAAGTCAGCCAGACCGAGATATCACATCTATTTTCCTATTTCAGAGATTACAGATGCAGAAGTGTACGGGAATCTGAAGAAGGCGTTGCAGAAGGAGTATCCCTTCTTTGATGGAAATGCATTGGATGCAGCAAGATTTATCTTCGGTGCTGATTGTGAAGAAGTATTGGTACATGATGGCTGGATGACTATTGATGAAGAAATTGATGTCAGTCAGGTAGCTGAGGAAGAAGACTTTGATTCCGAGGATTCGGAGAGCGCATCTGGTGGGCAGATTCTGGAAGGTAGCAGAAATAATACTATGAGCCGTTTTGCCGGGCGTGTGCTGAAACGCTATGGAATTACGGAAAAGGCACACGAGGCATTCTTAGAACATGCAAAGAAATGTGATCCGCCGCTACCGGAGTCGGAGCTTAAGACTATCTGGAACAGTGCAGTGAAGTTCTTTAAGAAAAGTATTGTGAATCAGGAAGGGTATGTGCCACCTGATGAATATAACGCTGATTTTGAAAATGCTTCATTGAAGCCTGAAGATTATTCGGATATTGGCCAGGCAAAGGTGTTGGTTCGAGAGTATGGAAATGAATTGAAATATACCTGTGCAACAGACTTTTTAAGGTTCGATGGCGAATGTTGGCGAGAGGATAAGCAGATGGCGATTGGTGCTGTTGAGGAATTCTTGGATCTGCAGCTTCAGGATGCTATGGATGAAGTGGCAAGAGTTGAGAAGGCGTTGGAGGATGCAGGTGTACCGAAGGAATCTATCCAGGCTGGCCCGAAGGAGCTTTTAAAAGAGGTAGATGGAAAGCTTATTCCTTTGGTTTATATGCTAATGGGAGCCCAGAATTATTTGAAATTTGTGCAGAAGAGACGTGATTACAAATATATTGTGTCTGCGGCAAATACGGCGAAGCCGATGATTGCTATTTCCGTGTCTGATTTGGATAAAAACGAGAATCTGATTAACACACCTTATGCAACCTATGACCTTAGAAATGGAATTGCAGGGGAGCAGCCTCATAATCCGGAGGATTTGATTACAAAGATTACTGCCTGTTCACCTGGAGAAGAAGGGAAACAAATTTGGCTGGATGCTTTGAATTTGTTCTTTTGTAAGGATCAGAAGCTGATTGATTATGTGCAGGAAACTGTTGGTATGGCTGCAATCGGCAAGGTGTATCAGGAGCATATGATTATTGCTTATGGTGGTGGTGCCAATGGCAAGAGTACCTTTTGGAACACTATTTTCAGAGTGCTTGGAAATTATGCCGGAAAGCTTTCTGCTGAGGCATTGACTATGAATTGCAAGAGAAATGTGAAGCCGGAGATGGCGGAGCTTAAGGGAAAACGTCTCATCATTTCTTCGGAAATGGAGGAAGGTATGAGATTGAATACCGCTGTGGTGAAGCAGCTTTGCTCTACGGATGAGATTCAGGCAGAGAAGAAATATAAGGATCCGTTTTCCTTTGTACCGTCACATACACTGGTTCTCTATACAAACCATCTTCCAAAGGTAGGAGCCAATGATGACGGTATCTGGAGAAGGCTGGTGGTCATTCCCTTCAATGCAAAGATTACAGGTAAAAGTGACATCAAGAATTATGCGGATTATTTGTTTGAGCATGCGGGTCCTGCAATTATGAGTTGGATTATTGAAGGGGCGAAGAGAGCGATTGATAAGAATTTCCATACAACACTTCCAGATGTCGTAGAGGCTGCTGTCCAGGCATATCGCGAGGACAATGACTGGCTGGGGCAGTTTCTGGAGGAATGCTGTGAGATGGATCCATCTTATAAGGAAAAATCGGGTGAACTGTATCAGGCTTACAGAGCGCATTGCATGCAGAACGGCGAATATATCCGTAGTACCACGGATTTCTATTCTTCGATGGACAAGGCTGGCTATAACCGTATTCGAAAGAATACCGGAGTGCAGGTCGTGGGATTGAAGCTTAAGGAAGGACAGGATTTTTTGGAGTAAGAAAAAGCCCTTTTGTGTAGGTCGTTAACCTCAGTACATAAAAGTCCCTTTAGGAAAAATTTGAATAAATATCTGCTTAAGAGAGTTTTACGGAACGAGGTACTCGACCTGCACACCTGTTAAGAATGATGGAGGCGTGCGATGCGTGAAAAATATATTGAACAGAAATTAGTGAGAGAAGTTAAAAAGCGTGGTGGCTTGTGTGAGAAGTGGAATTCCGGTTCATCGGGCTGGCCCGACCGACTTGTTTTATTACCTGATGGGAAATTTGGGTTGGTGGAAGTGAAGGCGTCAGGAAAGAAACCAAGAGTTTTACAGGAGCACAGGCATGACCAGCTAAGGTCTCTTGGATATAAAGTATTCGTCCTGGATGATGCAGGACAGATTGGAGGGATTCTTGATGGAATACAAACCGCATGATTATCAGCAGTTTGCAATCAATTATATATTAGAACACCCGATAGCAGCCGTGATACTTGGGATGGGACTTGGCAAGACCAGTATTACGTTGACAGCTATTGAACAGCTTATTTATGACAGCTTTGAAGTAAGTAAGGTTTTGGTGGTGGCGCCACTTCGAGTTGCAAGAAATACCTGGAGTGATGAGATTCATAAGTGGAATCATCTGAAACACCTGAGATATTCCATTGTTCTTGGTTCAGCAGCAGAGCGGAAAAAGGCTTTGGAGACGGATGCAGATATTTACATTATTAACCGTGAAAATCTGCAGTGGTTGATTGAACAAAGTGGAGTGAATTTTTTCTGGGATATGGTAGTTCTGGATGAGCTATCCAGCTTTAAGAATTGGAACTGTAAACGCTTTAAGGCATTTATGAAGGTTCGGCCAAATGTGAAAAGGGTAATCGGGCTCACTGGTACACCTTCCAGCAATGGACTGATGGATCTGTTTGCAGAATTCAAATGTCTGGATATGGGAGAAAGACTTGGAAGATTTATCAGCCAGTATCGTGTGAATTATTTTGTACCGGACAGGATGAATGGTCCGATTGTTTATTCTTATAAGCTAAGAAATGGAGCTGAGGAACAGATTTATGAGAAGATTTCCGATATCACGATTTCTATGAAAGCCTTGGATCATTTACAGATGCCGGAGCTTATCAGTAATGAATATCCGGTTTATATGAATGATGAGGAAGCGAAGCTTTATGCGGACATGGAAGAGGATTTATTTATTCCTTTGAAAAAGGGAGAGATTACAGCAGCAAATGCAGCGGCTCTTTCCGGGAAGCTTCTTCAGATGGCAAATGGCGCTGTGTATTCCGATGATGGCGATGAGATTGTAATCCACGATCAGAAGCTGGATGCCCTTGAGGATATGATTGAAGCGGCAAATGGCAGACCTGTTATGGTGGCTTACTGGTTCAAACATGATTTATCAAGGATTATGCGAAGACTTACTGAGAAAAAGATTCCTTTTGAAAAATTGGATTCTGAGGAAAGCATCAGAAAATGGAATCGTGGGGAGCTGCAGGTGGCGTTAATACATCCAGCTTCTGCCGGGCATGGCTTGAATCTGCAATCAGGTGGAAATATGCTGATTTGGTTTGGACTTACCTGGAGTCTGGAACTATATCAACAGACGGTGGCAAGACTTTGGAGACAAGGACAGACTTCGGAGACGGTGGTGGTTCAGCATATTATTACTGCTGGAACAATAGATGAGGATGTTATGAAGGCTTTAGTAAGTAAGGATATGACACAAAATAGATTGATTGCTGCAGTAAAAGCGAGGGTAACACATGGCAGGTAAGAACCAATTTGAAGACCCATATGAAAGACTTGCGAATGCGATTATCCTTAGTGCGGTTGCTGATTACAGAGCCGCACTCAAAAAGGTAAAGCGCAATCCCAAAAGCAAGGCGGCAATAGATGAAGCGTTACAGATTGAGAAGTTTTTCAGAAGTTCGTGGTATCAACAGCTGACTTCGATAGATGGAGAATTCTTAATCCGTAAGCTTCAGGACGAAATAAGACAATCAGAGTAAATCCGAGGGAAATAACTTTTTGGAGGTGGCTTATGACGGCTAAAGAGTATTTGAAACAGGCATATCTGTTGGATAAGCAGATACAGGTTGAAGTGAAGGAGCTGGAACAGCTTCGTGAAATGAGAGGCACGATTCAGGGATGTTCTTATGGAGAAAAGATTGGTACCAATCCGAATAGAAATCTGGAAGCGCCGTTTATAAAGACCATTGAAAAGATATGGGATTATGAGCAGGGGATTGATGCACAGATAAACAGATTGGTAGACCTTCGTTCAGAAATCAATGCGGCGATTGAAAGTATGGAGAACCCAGAGGAAAGACTTCTTTTGAAATATCGTTACCTGAAAAACGAGAGCTGGGAAGATATTTCCTACGAGCTTAATGTATCATACAGAACCGTGCATCGTATTCATGCATCGGCACTAAACAATTTCATTGTACCAGAATAAGGTTGGCACACTTTGTCCCAACATGGCATAAGCATATATGTTATTATAATAGTGTCGAAAGTGTACGACGAAAGCAGAGCCTTGGAAGCCAAAAACTTCCGGGGCTTTTGTTATGAAAGAGGTGGATGCATTGCCATATAGAAGTAACATACCGTGTAAACATCCTGGCTGTGCAGCACTGATTCCGCACGGTCAGATGTATTGTGAGGAACATAAGCCTTTACATACAAAGGACAGAGCTCATGCAGCAGAGCGTGGCTATGGTGCCAAGTGGCAGCGTGAGAGAAGGAAGTTCTTAGAGAGCAATCCATTCTGTGTGAAGTGTTATGAAGAAGGTCATATCACTATAGCTACAGTCGTGGATCATATCGTTCCGCATCGTGGAGACCAGAAACTCTTCTGGGATCGTGGGAACTGGCAGCCTTTATGTGAGCATCATCATAATGTAAAGACAATGACGGAAGATAGATATGTGGAATACAAGTTTTGAGAGTGAGGGTAGGGGGTATTTGAATCTCTACAGCCCTTAGGCTCCAAGACCGGCGCCCCCTCTTCTGTGCAAAATCGCGAAATGGAAGAGGGGGGGTATCGTAGAATTGCAGTAACTGAAATGGAAACTAAATGAATAAAATGATATAAAATGGTAACTATAATATTGACTTTAATTCGTGTGTGACATATAATAAGCATGAGGTAGAATGACTTTTGTTGATTGGAGGAAGTTAATATGTTTGATGTGAATTCCATGATAGCTGCAAATATTGTAGCAATTCTTAAAAAACAGAATAGAAAACAAATAGATTTGGCAGGGGCATTGCAGACAAATAAACAGACAATAAGTAAGATGCTTAATGGTTCAAGAATGATTAATGCGATAGAACTGAAGCGTATCGCAGAGTTCCTGGGTGTTAAGATGGAAGAACTTACCAAGCTTCAGGGAGATTCTGTTGATACAGATATTGTTCATGCGTTCATGGGAAAAGTTGAATCAGAGGAAGCTAAAGAAGCACTTAATATTGCTGATAAGCTTTCAAACATGATTCTTTTCCATAGTCGAGTTAGAGATAATGGTATGGCTATGATGAAACCTTGGGAGGCATAATGGGAGATACTTTTTTTGAAAACTTGTTTTATAAGCAAGAGAAGCAATTTGAAAAAATAAATGATTTATCAAAGGCTTTTGCTGTAAATTACTGTGGAAATACCATTATTAGAGAATCTATTTTTGGCATAGTTTCAAATTATGCACGTAAGAGGGAACTGGCTCTTGAAGTGCTTCGTTATCCATTTAGGGATGATGAATTATGGGCGTTTACCTTTGTGAAGAAGGGTACGATTTTCTTGTGTGTGAATACAGAACTGCCAATGTGTAAGCAGATTTTTGCAACGGCACATGAGTTATATCATATTCATTGCTATGCAGAGGATATTAATACCAGCACTATTACATCAGGTTCTTTATTGGATTCAAAAACGGTTGATGAAGTAGCAGCTACGCAGGAAGATCTTGAAGCAAATGCTTTTGCAGGGTTGCTTTTGATGCCGGATGCCAGTGTGATAGAACAGTTTAAGATGTTTGGAATCTCAAAAGAGAATATGGGGATTGATGATGTGCTGATTCTTATGGATTTGTTTGCACTTCCTTACAAAGCAGTTGTATTGCGCTTAGTAGAGAGCGGTGTGATTACAGAAGAGAAGGCCAGAAATCTTTATCAAGAAAAAAGTGAAAGCATTGCAATCAGAATTGAATTGACTGGAAAAGCAGAACAGTGGCAGCAGAATAGTGGAAGTTTACTCCGCTATGGAAGTTTGTTGGATAATCTGGCTTTTAACTCTGAACACGAATTACTTGTGGATAGTAGAGAGGAATCTGATAGGGCATACTTGGAAAAAATCAGAAAGGAATTTCGGAATCGAAAATAAGGTGAGTATATGGCAAATGAAAAATATGCCTTGCTGGATACTGACTTTATATCCAAGATGCATTTGATACGCAAGGATGATCATAATAAATTAATAGACAAAATTATGGCAATGCCAGGTTATTGCTTTTATTGTCATAAACAGATTCAAGTAGAAATCATGCGTCACAATATAGCTGGGGCACCAGAATGGTTTCAGTCGAAAATTGAATCAAAATCAATATGTATGTATGACGATGAAATGATACTGGATGAATTATCAGGAGTCTATGGTGAATGGGCTATCAGCGCATATGCAGGAATGCTTAAAACTGCGTGCGATGCATATAAAGATGGATATTTTGAAGAGAAGTTTGTTCTTGTGTCTCAAATGGACTGCCGCAGTATAAGTAGAGAAGATTTTTTGAAGCAACTGCAAGATGATTGTGACACTATCGGCGAGGGACAAAATCTCGGAGAACTGAAGTCATATGTCTTATTGCAAGTGCTGAATTTGAAGTTCGGTGAACAAATCTATGTCTTTTGTTCTGATGATAAAAATGCCAGAAATGGTGTAATCAGTATAGGCGGAGCTAGATGTATTAGTGTATTGTCATCGTTTGTAAGGCTGAAAAAAGAAATTAGCTTTACGAAAGAGGATGCTATGCCATACATCGATTCTTATATGAATACTTGTTTAGGAAAAGATCAAACAGCATTCAGGGTTCAAGATACTTCAAAAGAGAGGCGAATGTGCAGGATACCATGTGAGCAAGTATTTGAAGAGATATTTGATGGGAAAATAGATGAGTTAATAACTGGAAATTTAAAATACATATAGATATTCATCATGAGGATCGTGTAGAAATACATGGTCCTTTTATTTACACGAGTAGTAAGGAAAATGCCATGCTTGCATGAGCATTTGACGAGCACCGCGATAACCCAAGAAATTGATTTCTTGGGTGTGCAGAAAATTAAGGAAGGAGGGGATTCCAGTGGCAGGAAGAAAGCCAAAGCCTACAGCGGTTAAGAAGCTGGAGGGTAATCCAGGTAAAAGAAAACTGAATACGAAAGAGCCAGTTCCGGCAAAGGGAATGCCTGACTGTCCGGAATGGTTATTACCTGAGGCTAAGAAAGAGTGGGAACGTTTAGCTGATTTGATGAATCAGATGGGGGTTCTTACAGAAGTGGACATGGCCGCATTTGCTGCATATTGTCAGTCTTATGCCAGATGGAAGGAAGCTCAGGAGCATATTGATTCTGGGGGTTCGACTTTTGAAACGGATAAAGGATATCAGCAGCAGACACCTTGGGTTGGTATTGCAAATACCAATCAGAAGCTGATGCTACAGGCGGCATCCGAGTTTGGACTTACGCCTTCATCCAGGTCACGTATTGTGGCTGGTAGTGCAAAGGGTAAGGAGCCGGAGGATGAGATGGAGGCATTGCTTGGGGGTGATTCCTAATGGCAAAGGAACCAAGACCAAAGGGATATCCGAAGCTTAAGAATTATAAACCTTCCCAGTTCATGCTTCCGACTTCACGTTATGATAAGAAGAAAGCAGACAGGGCAGTGACCTTTATGAGAATCTTTGTCACACCAAAGGTAAATGGGCAGGAACACCATTCTGGCTATTACCGTGGCAGGAGCAATTGATAAGAGATATATTCGGGATTGTAAAACCTGATGGGAATAGGCAGTTCCGCACTGCATTTGTGGAGATATGTAAGAAAGTAGGTAAGAGCGAATTAGCAGCAGCTGTCGCTCTTTATTTATTGTATGCGGACAATGAGCCTTCCGCAGAAGTGTATGGTGCAGCGGCTGACAGACAGCAGGCATCCATCGTATTTGATGTGGCAAAACAGATGGTAGAGATGTCACCGGCTCTGATGAAAAGAAGCAAGCTGATGGGAGCCACTAAGCGTATTGTGAATTACAGTAATGCCGGATATTATCAGGTGCTGTCAGCTGAGGTTGGCGGTAAACATGGATTTTCGGTAAGCGGTTTGGTATTTGATGAAATTCATACGCAGCCCAACAGGCAGCTGTATGATGTTCTTACCAAGGGCTCATCGGATGCAAGACAGAATCCGCTTCACTTTATTATAACGACTGCAGGTAATGATAGACATTCCATTGCTTATGAGCTTCATACTAAGGCGGTGGATATCTTAGAAGGCAGACGTGTGGATCCGACTTTTTATCCTGTGGTCTATGGACTTAAGGATGATGAGGACTGGGAAGATGAAGAAAACTGGTATAAGGTAAATCCTTCTCTTGGATATACCGTTGATATTGAAAGACTGAGAGATGCATACAGGGAAGCAAAGCAGAACCCGGCGGATGAGATTACTTTCAAATGGCTTCGATGCAATATGTGGGTGAGTTCAACCGTTGCATGGATTCCAGATGCGATATATATGAGAGGAAATGAATCAATTGAGGCGGCTTCACTTGAAGGAAGAGACTGTTATGCAGGACTTGACCTTTCAAGTACAGGGGATATTACAGCTTTAGTATTGATATTTCCGCCGAGAGATGAAAATGAAAAGTATGTGCTCTTGCCGTACTTCTGGATTCCTGAGGAAACCATACCTAGAAGAGTGAAAGCTAATTCAGTTCCCTATGATATTTGGGAAAAACAAGGCTATATCATGTCTACAGAGGGAAACGTGATTCATTACGATTTTATTGAAAAGTTCATCATCTACCTATCAGAGAAATATCACATTTTGGAAATAGCGGTGGATAGATGGAATGCGACTCAGATGATTCAAAATTTGGAGGGCGAAGGTTTTACCATTGTTCCTTTTGGTCAGGGATTTTCTTCAATGTCAGCTCCGACGAAAGAATTCTATCGCTTACTGATGGAGGGAAGAATTATTCACGGTGGGAATCCAGTGCTTAGATGGATGGCAGGTAACGTTGTTATTGACACAGATCCTGCTGGCAATATTAAAGTAACCAAAGCTAAATCTAAGGAGAAGATAGATGGCATTGTTGCCGCAATTATGGCGCTTGATAGATGTATACGTCAGGAAGGGCAGAGTGGCAGCGTTTACGATGAGAGAGGATTGTTGGTATTTTAAGGAGGGTGTATGGGATTTTTCAGTAATTTATTTCGGGGGAGGGATGCTCCTTCTAACAGCACAGCTGGAAGTGGATATGGATTTTTTATGGGGAGCACAGCTTCTGGGAAGAGAGTGAACGCACGGAGTGCCATGCAGATGACTGCTGTGTATTCCTGTGTGAGGATTCTTTCTGAGGCGGTGGCGGGTCTGCCGCTGCAGTTTTACAGATACAATGATAACGGGGGTAAGGAGAAGGCGGTGGATCATCCGCTTTATTTTCTGCTGCATGATGAGCCGAATCCGGAGATGACTTCTTTTGTGTTCCGGGAGACTTTGATGACGCATCTGCTTTTGTGGGGGAATGCGTACAGTCAGATCATCCGGAATGGAAAGGGTGAAATTGTGGCTCTTTATCCGCTGATGCCTGACAGGATGACGGTGGACAGGGATGAGCATGGCAGGCTTTATTATGAGTATCTGGTTTATGACGGGGATGATGTGGACGGAAGAACCGGGACAGATCCGAAAGCAAATGGAAAGATCGTGCGTCTGCATCCGGCGGATGTGCTGCATATTCCGGGGCTTGGATTTGACGGGCTGGTCGGATATTCACCTATTGCCATGGCGAAGAATGCGATCGGGCTTGCCATTGCTGCGGAGGAGTATGGAAGCAAATTTTATGCCAATGGTGCCGCTCCGTCAGGAGTGCTGGAACATCCGGGGACTTTGAAGGATCCGGGCAGGGTGCGGGAGAGCTGGCAGTCCACTTTCGGGGGAAGCAGCAATGCCAATAAGGTTGCTGTCCTGGAAGAGGGAATGAAGTATACGCCGATTTCCATTGCACCGAATGAAGCCCAGTTCCTGGAAACCAGGAAGTTTCAGATTGATGAGATTGCCAGGATTTTCAGGGTGCCGCCTCATATGGTCGGGGACCTGGATAAGTCCAGTTTCAGCAACATTGAACAGCAGTCTCTGGAGTTTGTGAAGTATACACTGGATCCCTGGGTGAGCCGGTGGGAACAGGCAATGGTCAGGGCTCTGCTGTCTGCGGAGGAAAAGAAGAAATATTTCTTTAAGTTCAATGTGGACGGGCTGCTCAGGGGAGATTACCAGTCAAGGATGACCGGTTATGCCACGGCAAGGCAGAACGGATGGATGAGTGCCAATGATATCCGGGAACTGGAAAATATGGACCGGATCCCGGAAGAACTTGGCGGCGATCTGTATCTGATCAATGGAAATATGACGAAATTGCAAGATGCCGGACTGTTTGGCGGAGCCGGTGGAAAGGAGAAGGGAGCCAGTGAAGAAGTTTTGGAACTGGAAAAAGAAAGCGGTAAATTTGGAAAGCGGACAGGAAGCTGAGGAAAGAATCCTGTTCATGAACGGAGTTATCGCTGAGGACAGCTGGTTTGACGATGATGTCACGCCGGCTCTTTTTAAGGATGAGCTAAATGCGGGAACAGGGGACATTACCCTGTGGATCAACAGTCCGGGTGGGGACTGTGTTGCCGCAGCGCAGATTTTTAACATGCTGTCGGAATATCCGGGGAAGGTTACGGTGAAGATTGACGGGCTTGCGGCATCTGCTGCGTCTGTCATTGCAATGGCCGGAACTGAGGTATGGATGAGTCCGGTAAGCATGATGATGATCCATAATCCGGCGACGGTTGCGTGGGGTGACCATTCGGAGATGAAGAAGGCTATGGAACTTCTGGATGCGGTGAAAGAATCTATCATCAATGCTTATGTACGGAAAACGGGACAGAGCAGGGCGAAGCTGTCACATCTGATGGATGCGGAAACGTGGATGGATGCGAATAAGGCTGTGGAGCTTGGCTTTGCGGATGACATCCTGTTCCAGAAAGAGGAACAGGGCAGTGAAGGCGAAAATGGAGATCCAGGTGCTGGCCGTGCAGAAAACGGGACGTCTGATTCCGTAATGTTTTCCAGACGGGCAGTGAATAATGCGCTGATGAATAAGCTGGAAAGGCATTATGGAAAGACTGGGAAATCCGTAAAAGATCAGACAGAGATCACAAGGATGGCTGCCGGTGGGAATGAAGTATCGGGGCAGTGCTACGGAAATGCCAGAGATGCCGGCTTGAATGGAAATGGTGCTGGTATGCAGGGGACTGGAATAAGTGGAATTGCCGGTGCTGAGGGGGATGATCCCTGTAATGGATGTTTCGGGGCGGCAGAGAATGCCTGCCAGAAGTGTGAAAAGAAGAAAGTGAATAGGAATGTTACAGGGCGTTCTGCGGATGATCTGCGTGAACGCTTAAATTTTATCAAAAAATATATCTGAGGAGGATACGGATTATGACGATTCAGGAATTAATGGAGAAGAGAGCTAAGGTTTGGGAAGCTGCAAAGAATTTTGTGGATACCCATGAGAATGAAAATGGTGTTCTGTCTGCGGAGGACAGTGCAACTTATGAGAGAATGGAATCGGAGATTGAGGATCTGACAAAGGCGATTGACCGCCACCGCAAGGCAGAGGAAATGGAAAAGAACCTGAACCAGCCGGTAAACCAGCCGCTGACCGGGAAGCCTTATGCAGGCGGCCAGGGTGAGCCAAAGACAGGACGTGCTTCTGATGAATACCGCAGGGCAATGCTGAATGCACTGAGAAGCAACTTCCGCCAGGTTTCCAATACCCTTCAGGAGGGCGTGGATGCCGACGGCGGTTATCTGGTTCCGGAGGAGTATGACAGAAGGCTGGTTGATGTTCTGAATGAAGAAAATATCATGCGCCGTCTTGCCACAAGGATCGTGACTTCCGGAGAGCACAAGATCAATATTGCGGCTACCAAGCCGGCGGCAAGCTGGATTGAGGAAGGCGGGGCGCTGACTTTCGGGGATGCGACTTTTGACCAGAAGATCCTGGATGCACATAAGCTTCATGTGGCGATCAAGGTAACGGAGGAACTGCTTTATGACAATGCCTTTAATCTGGAGAATTACATTATTGTCCAGTTTGGAAAAGCACTTGCTAATGCGGAAGAGGATGCCTTCCTGAACGGAAACGGAACAGGGAAACCGACCGGTATTTTTGACGGAACAGGCGGCGGACATCTGCTGAATACACTGGCTGCAGCTTTGAAATCAGATGACATGCTGGATCTGGTGTATGGCCTGAAACGCCCGTACCGTAAAAATGCATCCTTTATCATGAATGATGCAACACTGCCTTCCCTTAGAAAGCTGAAGGACAATAACGGTGCTTATATCTGGCAGCCGGCTTACCAGGCAGGGGAACCGGACAGAATCCTGGGGTATAAGGTGGAGACTTCTGCCTATGCACCGAAGGACGGCATCGCTTTTGGGGATTACAGCTATTACAACATTGGTGACCGCGGAAACAGATCCTTTAAGCAGCTGAATGAACTGTTTGCAGGCAACGGAATGATCGGTTTTGTTGCAAAGGAACGCGTGGACGGAAAGCTGGTTCTTCCGGAAGCAGTGCAGATTATGAAACTGAAGGCAGACTGATTTTTTGAATAAGGGGACCGGCAGGAGAAGTACAGGCCTGCCGGTTCTGTTTTGAGGTGATGCAGTTGGCAGTGACAGTGGATGAGATGAAGAATTACCTGCGTGTGGATTTTGAGGATGATGATGCGCTGATCGGGGATCTGATCAGGCAGGGGCAGCAGATCTGCATGGATGTGGCAAGGATCACGGATGAGGATGAGTTTGAAGACCTGCAGGGGACGAAGATTGCCGTGCAGTATGCGGCTGCCTATCTGTATGAACACAGGGAGGAAGCGGATCACCATCAGCTGGTGATGGATCTGCGGAGCCTGCTGTCTGGAGTGAGGAAACCGGGATTCTGAGGTGGTTGTTTTGAATATTGGATTGATGAATGAAAAGGTGATTTTTCAGAAGTGTTCTGTTGTGAAGGACGGGATCGGGAATCACAGGAATGAGTGGACAGAGGATTACTGCTGTTTTGCTACGATAGGCGGTGAGGGGCTTGCCAGTTCCAGGGAAGCAGAAACTGCAGGGACTGTGGTGGAGGATGTGGGAATGACTGTGACGGTGCGGTACTGTAAAAAGACTGCAGGCATCCGGTCTGTTACCCACAGGATCCTGTTTCGTGATCAGGTGTACGACATTGTGAGCGTGGATCATCTGAATTATAAGAAAAAGTGTCTGAAATTCACATGCAGGAAGGTCCGGAGGTGAGAGCATGGCAGGGGACAGATGTACAGTCAGCCAGATGGCAGATGTGATTATGGAAGGACTGGAAGAGTATGCACAGCTTGCAGCGGATGATATGAAAAAAGCAGTGAAGAAGGCAGGAACACAGGCCAGGAAGGATATTCAGGAGAACGCCCCTGTGAAGACCGGTGCCTATGCAAAGAGCTGGGCGGCGAAGACCACGAAGGAAACCGCCAATGCAATGGAGATTGTGGTGTATTCCAGGAACAGGTACCAGCTGGCCCATCTGCTGGAGTTCGGCCATGCACTAAGAAAAGGCGGCAGGACAAGGGCGTTTCCACATATTGCTCCTGCCGAGGAAAGGGCTGCACAGACTCTGGAACGGGAAGTGGAGAAGGCACTGAGGTGATGGCGGGAGGTGAAAGCATATGACACTGGAAGAACTGGCAGGGATGCTGGAAGAGACGGGATTTCCTTTTGCTTATGACCATTTTGCGGAAGGGGAAAGCCCGGATCCGCCGTTTATCTGTTATCTGCTTCCCGGAAGTGATAATTTTTCGGCAGACGGACGGGTATATTTCCGTATCAGTGAAGTAAGGATAGAGCTTTACACGGACCGGAAGGATCCAGGGGCAGAAGCTCTGGTGGAAACGGTTCTGGATGATGCCGGGATTTTTTATAATAAGTCGGAGGTCTGGATCCAGAGCGAAAAGCTGTATGAGGTGCTGTACAGTATGGAACTGTAATGATTTGTTAAATGATGGAGGGATAATATGTCTGATAAGAATAACAAGGTGAAGTATAACCTGAAAAATGCGCATTACGCATTACTGACGGTCGGGGAGGACGGGGCGGTGTCCTATGCAGCGCCGGTACCGCTTCCGGGATCCGTATCACTGTCTCTGGATGCAAATGGGGAACCGGAGAATTTTTATGCGGATGGCATTGCGTACTATGTGATCAACAACAATATGGGCTATGACGGGGATCTGGAGCTTGCACTGATTCCGGAGAGCTTCCGGACGGATGTACTGAGAGAGAAGCTGGATTCCAAGGGTGTTCTGATTGAAAACTCGGATGCAGAACTGGCACTGTTTGCCCTGCTTTTTGAGTTCGACGGCGATGTGCGCCATATCCGCCATGTGATGTATAACTGTTCGGCTTCCCGTCCGAAGATCGAGGGCAAGACCAACGAGGAGAAGAAGGAAGTGCAGACGGAAACACTGACTATCAAGGCCACACCATTGTCGGATGGAAAGGTGAAGGCAAAGACAGGGAATACTACGGATGCAACTGTTTATGCAGACTGGTACAAGGCGGTGTATCTGCCGTCTGCGGATGCGGTTTCCTTGCAGGCTGCGGATGGTGGAAAGTCTGTTGTGGATGCTGCAGGAAATGGAAAAGCACTGAGCTGAGGGGGATTCGGATATGAGCATGATGAAGAAGATTGAGATTGACGGGAAGGCGGTTGCTTTTAAGGCATCTGCCGCCATTCCGCGTATTTACAGGATTAAGTTCCAGAGGGATATCTACAAGGATTTATCTGTTCTGGAAAAGAGTATCGGGGACGGGGATCCGGAAAAGTCTTCCCTGGATCTGTTTTCCCTTGAGATGTTCGAGAACATTGCGTATGTGATGGCGAAGCATGCGGACCCGTCGATTCCGGATAATCCGGAGGACTGGCTGGATGAGTTCAACACGTTCAGTATTTATCAGGTTCTGCCGAAGCTGATCGAGCTGTGGGGAATGAACATCAGGACGGATGTGGAGGCTAAAAAAAACTTCATGCAACAGACCGTGAAATGACAACTCCCCTGTTTCTTCTCCGGTGTGTGCAGCTGGGGATTTCCATCCGGGATCTGGATCTGCTGACTATCGGGATAGTGAACGATATGTTTGTGGAGAGCAGGAACGATGAGTACAAAGGATGGAGAAAGGTTGCCACACAGGAGGATTTCGACAGGTTCTGATCTGATGAAATGTGGTGACAGGATGATTCAGAAAGGGTATAATGGGTTTATCAAAATCGGGATTTATGGAGGTGTTTAGAATGAAACAGAAAGTACCTATGATATGCAACATTGTGAGTCTCATTCTGTTGATTGTATTTGTTATTAAGAGCATCGTTGATTATACTCAATACTCAACATCGCTAAACTCTGCGCCTTTTTATTTGTGGGTGTTAGTAAATGCTTTGTTTTTGGTAATTCCTGCAATTATTTTGTTCGTTATTGGTTTCGTTGTAAAGAAGAAACAGTAAACAATTCTAGTTTTGTTGATAAAAAATGCAGACGTTAATGAAAGCATTTGTCAGGAATGGCAGGTGCTTTTTTTGTGCCCGGAGTGATCTGGGTATTTTTGTGCCTTTTTTTATGGGATTTAGGGGGTGAGCCGTATGGCAGGGAACAGAATTAAAGGGATCACTGTCGAGATTGGCGGCGATACCACAAAATTGCAGACTGCCCTGAAAGGGGTTAATACTGAGATCAGGAATACGCAGAGCCAGCTGAAGGATGTGGAGAAGCTTCTGAAGCTGGATCCGGGGAATACGGAGCTGATCGCGCAGAAGCACAGGCTGCTGGCACAGGCGGTTTCTGAAACAAGGGAGAAGCTGGAGACTTTGAAGACTGCGCAGCAGCAGGCGGATGAGGCACTGCGGAACGGGACGATTTCACAGGACCAGTATGATGCCCTGCAGAGGGAGATTATTGAGACGGAGCAGGAACTGCGGAGACTGGAACAGCAGGCAGAGCAGTCTGCAACTGCCCTGCAGAAGATCGGGGCAACCGGTGAGAAGCTGCAGACGGTTGGAAACAAGATTTCTTCTGTGGGACAGAAACTGCTTCCAGTGACGGGAGTGGTGACAGGGCTTGGAACAGCGGCGGTGAAAACTGCCGCTGATTTTGACTCTGCGATGAGTAAGGTGGCGGCTGTGTCCGGGGCAACGGGATCGGATTTTGATAAGCTCAGGGATAAAGCCAGGGAGATGGGTGCCAAGACAAAGTTCTCTGCGACTGAGGCGGCAGATGCCATGAATTACATGGCGATGGCCGGATGGAAGACGGAGGATATGCTGTCCGGTATTGAAGGCGTTATGTATCTGGCTGCGGCATCTGGGGAAGACCTTGCAACGACTTCTGATATTGTGACGGATGCGCTCACGGCCTTTGGGCTGACTGCAGCGGATTCGGGACATTTTGCGGATGTGCTGGCGGCTGCTTCCAGTAATGCCAATACCAATGTGTCCATGATGGGCGAGACGTTCAAGTATTGTGCGCCGGTTGCGGGGGCGCTGGGATTCTCGGTTGAGGATACGGCAGAAGCGATCGGTCTGATGGGGAATGCAGGTATCAAGGCTTCCCAGGCCGGTACTTCCATGCGTTCCATCATGACGAACCTGACCGGGGATGTGAAGCTGTCCGGTGCGGCGATCGGGGATGTGACCATTGCTACCACGAATGCAGACGGATCCATGAGGAGTCTGTCTGCGATCCTGGCTGACTGCAGGGGAGCTTTTGCAGGAATGACGGAAGCTGAGAAGGCAAATAATGCGGAGGCTCTGGTTGGAAAGAATGCAATGTCAGGGTTCCTTGCACTGATGAATGCGGCTCCGGAGGATATTGAAAAGGTGTCCGGGGCAGTGAATAACTGTAAGGATGCGGCAAAGAACATGGCAGATACCATGCAGGATAATCTGGAAGGACAGCTGACCATTTTGAAGTCGCAGCTTCAGGAGCTGGCGATCTCTTTCGGGGATCTGCTGATGCCTGCGGTGCGGAGTATTGTTTCCGGGCTGCAGGGGATGGTGGACGTGCTGAATGCCATGCCGGACGGGGTGAAACGTGTGATCATGATCGTTGCACTTCTGGCTGCGGCTCTGGGTCCTGTGCTGATCATCATAGGCAAGACCCTTTCGGCCATTGGAACGATTATGACATGGGCACCGAAGCTTGCCGGTGCGATCAGCGCAGTGAAGGGTGCTTTTGCGGCGCTGAGTGCCACGATGATGGCAAATCCGATCGCCATTGTGATCGCTGCCATTGCAGCTTTAGTGGCGGCTTTTATTTATCTCTGGAATACAAATGAGGAGTTCCGGCAGTTCTGGATCAGGCTGTGGAATGAGATTAAGGAAGTCGCTGTCCAGGTATGGACGGCTGTTTCCCAGTTTCTGGTTTCTGCATGGAACGAGATCCGGAATACGGCGGTGGCTGTATGGAATGGCATCCGTGATTTCTTTTCCGGTCTGTGGGCTGGGATTAAGACACTGTTCACAACGGTTGTCACTGCAATTTCTACGTTTCTTGTGGGAGCATGGAATGGGATCCGGGCAACGGTTATGGCGGTGTGGAATGCGATTTCTGCATTTCTGGGTTCTGTCTGGAATGGGATCAGGTCTGTTATCACGAATGTGGTGAACGGGATCCGGACATTTTTGCAGAGTGCATGGAACGGTATCCGCACAGTCATTACTACGGTGATGAATGCGATCCGGACGGTGATTTCTACGGTCTGGAATGGTATCCGGACAATTATTTCTACCGTGCTGAATGGAATCAGGGGTACTGTCAATTCCGTGTGGAATGGAATCCGAAATACCATTTCTTCTGTGGTAAACGGGATTAAGAATACGGTTTCCAGTGCTTTTAATGCCATGTGGTCTGGTATCCGGAGTACGATTTCCGGTATTTATAATACGATTCGGGATGGACTGGGAAATGCAGTGAATTACATTACGGGTCTTGCATCTGCCGGATGGCGGTGGGGCGCAGACATTATCAATGGTATTGTGAATGGAATCCGGAGCTGTATTGGTGCAGTTGCCAATGCGGTGACGGATGTGGCAAATACGATCCGTTCCCACCTGCATTTCTCTGTGCCGGATGAAGGTCCTCTGACGGATTTTGAGAGCTGGATGCCGGACTTTATGAGTGGTCTGGCTGAGGGCATTGAGAAGAGCAGGGGAATGGTAAAGGCGGCTGTGAACAGTGTGGCTGCGGATATGGTGGTTTCGCCGCAGATGACTGTGGCAGACAGTGGTGTGATGACCGGTACGGGATCGTCCGGCAGTGCGGATCTGACGGCTGGTATTGTGGCGGCACTGAAGGATGTGCTGGGAGATCAGAAGGGACAGCAGGGGGATCTGGTGATTCCGGTTTATCTGGGAAACCAGCTGCTGGATGAGGTGATCGTGACAGCACAGCAGAGAATGAGTCTGAGGAGCGGAGGTAGATAGGATGGCTTTTTTTCAGTATCTTGTATTTGACGGGGAGAACCTGCCGCTTCCGGATTCTTATGAGGTGGAGCTGGAGGATGTGGAAGCGGATTCTGGCGGTGAGACGGAGGCAGGGACGACACAGAGGGATGTGGTGCGGCATGGTGTTGCGCGGATCCCGGTGTCGTTTTCTGTTACGGCGAAGTGGCTTAAGAAGCTGGCGGGGTATGCGAAGATGGATAAGATCAGTGTGCAGTATTTTGATGTGGAGACAGCGGAACTGAAACTGGCAGAGATGTATGTGACAGGGTATAAGGCGAAGCTGAGGAAAGATACCAGTTATAAAGGGCTTTGGACGGTGAGTTTTACGTTGAAGGAGATGTAGGGAGATGGTATAATGGGAGCATCAAATCGGTAGTTGGAGGAATAAGGATGAGTCAAGGCAGAATTGTTGTAATCACAGGTTCTCCGGGAACAGGAAAGAGTACGACGGCATCTCTTGTTGCCAAGGAATCTGACATGGATAAGTCTGTGCATATGCACACGGATGACTTTTATCATTATTTGAGCAAGGGAGCGATACCGCCACATTTGCCAGAGTCAAATGAGCAAAATCTGGTTGTCATTGAAGCCTTTTTAGAAGCCGCGAAGCGATATGCTCGTGGGGGATATGATGTAATTGTTGACGGTATTATCGGACCGTGGTTTTTAAAGCCGTGGCAAAGTCTTGTTCGGGAACATTATGAGGTGCATTATATTATTTTAAGGGCAAGTAAGGAAGAAACCTTGAAGCGAGCTGTTGAACGCTCAAAGTTAGACCGAAAGACAAATATCGAATTGGTAGAAACCATGTGGGAGCAATTTTGCAATCTGGGAATATATGAATCGAATGTTATAGATACGACCACTTATTCCATTCAAGAAACTGTTTCCGCAGTACAAGAAAAAATCGCAAGTAGGGCAGCGTTGTTGTCTTAGATTGTTTTGGTGCAATTCCAGTTTGGAGAATTGAGAAAATCGGGATTTATTAAGGAGGATATGGATGAAACTGTTTTTATGTTCGCACTTTTCAAGTGTAGGAAGTTTGATAAAAGAAGAAATTGATAACAAAAAAGTCGCATTTATTCCAACAGCATCGCTGCGTGAAGGCTATACCGGTTATGTCGGCTCGGCTCGAAAGCTATTCAATAAACTGGGAGCAGCCGTAACGGAAATTGATATTTCAACGGAGGCTTATTTAACGATACAGTCCGTTTTTGAAGATGCGGATGTGATATATTTTACTGGTGGAAATTCTTTCTTCCTTATGGACCAGCTCCGTAAAACGGGAACGGATGAGCTGTTGAAGAAAGAATTGGCAAAGGGAAAACTGATGATCGGTGAATCGGCAGGTGCGATTATATGCGCTCCAACCATCCAATATATTGAACAAATGGATGAAAAGCCGGAGGACTACTCACAAGAAGATGATGCAGGGCTTGATTTGATTGATTTCTATGTTCTTCCGCATTATCTTACAGCACCATTTAAGAAAGTTACCGAGAAAATAATGACTGAATTTTCGGATTTGAATCTATGCCCAATTAACAACCGTCAGGGAATTGTAATTGATGGTGAAGGTTCAAAGGTTGTTTGCAAAGACTAATTTGAAAATTCCAGGTTGTAGTGATAAACAATAACATAACACAGCATCAGTCACCTGGTTGGCTGGTGCTTTTTTCGTGGGGAAATGGAGGTGGCGGGATGTATCCTGTGTCGGATGCTTTTCTGAGGGCAGTCAGGAGTAATACAAGGAAATATTTCTGGACGGGTACGATCGTTACCAAGGGCGGAATGACGTATGAGTTCGGGGCGAAGGAGATCGTGAAGGGTTCCGGGTATATTTCCAGGCAGTGCTGCGGAAGTACGGAGATTGAACTGGGGACGGTGTATGCGGCGGAGATGGGGATCACGCTTCTGAGTGATATTGACAGGTACACGCTGGAGGATGCTCAGGTGACGCTGGCGTTTCATCTGGTGCTGGCGGATGGTTCAGTGGAAGATGTGCCGATGGGGATTTTTGAGGTCAGTGAGGCGAACCGTCTGGCGAAGTGCCTGGAACTGAAAGCATATGATTTTATGCTGCGGTTTGATAAGAGTTTCAACGGGTTTGAGACTGTGGGGACTGCTTATGATTTTATTGCTTTGTGCTGTAAGAGATGCAAGGTGGAGTTCGCGAATAAGAGGGCGGAGATTGATGCCATGCCGAATGGCGGGGTGACGCTTTCTGTTTATACTGAAAATGATATTGAGACCTGCCGGGACGTGCTGTTTTATGTGGCACAGGTTCTGGGAGGTTTCTTTATTATCAACAGGGAAGGGAAGCTGGAACTGAGAAAGTACGGGAAGGATCCTGTGATGAAGGTGGAGCAGAGACACCGGTTTTCTTCCAGTTTTTCGGATTTTATTACCAGGTATACGGCGGTGAGTTCTACCAACAAGCAGACGCAGATTGCAGAGTATTATGCTCTGGATCCGGATAACGGGCTGACCATGAACCTGGGGGTGAACCCGCTTCTGCAGTTTGGGTTAAAGGAGACCAGGGAGATGCTGTGCAGGAACATCCTGGCAGATCTGTCTGTGATCCGGTATGTGCCTTTCGATTCGGATACCATCGGGAACCCTGCCCTGGATCCGGGGGATGTGCTGACATTTGCGGGAGGACAGGCGGATGAGGGACAGATCACCTGTATCACTTCCATCAGGCAGAAGATTGGGGGAAAGCAGAGCCTGAAATGTGTGGGGAAGAATCCGAGGCTGGCTCAGGCGAAGTCAAGGAATGACAAGAATATTTCGGGGCTGCTGAACCAGATTGAGGATAATGCGAAGACTGGGAAGATCGGGATCCATACGTTTACCAATGCTTCCGCGCATGAGATCGGGCAGACAAAGGTGAAGCTGGTCAGTATCCAGTTTGCTTCTTCTGAGGAGAACCATATGCAGTTTTTTGCACAGGTTGTTGTGGATGTGGCTGCGGATCCTGTGGAACGGTCTGCGGAGGCTTCCGGGACTGTGGTGATTCCGTTTTCGGGCGGAAGCAGCGGAACTGGAAGTGGTACGGGTGGTTCTGATGGAACCGGGGAGACATCGGATGCAGGAAGTTCTGAAAATGATGCGGCAGGGAATGAAGTTGGAAATACTTCCGGGAATGCGGACGCTGGAAGTGCGGATGATACTTCCGGCGGAGCAGATGCAGGATCTGGATCTGGATCTGCGAGTGGTTCGGAGGTCTCTGTGGATGTGAGCCTGCCGGTGAAGTGGCAGGAGGACGGACAGGCGGTCTGCCATGTGGTCTTTGAATTTAATAATGAGGAGATTGTGGAGCATTGTCCGGTGGAAACCTGGCATTCCGGGAAACATATTTTGTCACTGTATTATCCCATTGAGAAGATTGTTGCCAATTATACGAATACGTTCAATGTGTATCTCTGGATGGAGAATGGCAGTGGGACGGTTGATGTGGGAGACTGCATTGCTTCTGTCAGCGGACAGGCAATGGCGGCTGGGGAAGCCTGGGACGGAAAGCTTGAGGTGGAAGATTATACCATGAGATTTGCCATTGGCGGAGGCCTGAATGTAAATGGATTCCGGGAAGAACTGTCCATGCAGATGAAGGAAACGGTGAATAGAGGCTTTGAGGTGTATTTTGCTGAGAGAGCGGGAATCAGCGGTTTCTGCAGGCCGGTAGAAATGGAGGGTGTGTGATGAAGTTAAAAGGTGAAATGGTCATTGAACTGACCGATACGAATACAGGTGCGGTGGAAACCGTGCAGGAGACGAACATGATTACGGAGGCGGTGAATAACATTCTGGGGCTGAATCCCATGGGGATTTATCTGAAAGCCAGCGGGGAGTATGACAATTCTGTTTTGTGGAACGGGACGCTGCTTCCCATCTGCCCGAACATGATCGGCGGGATCCTGCTGTTTCCGGCAGTGCTGGAAGAAAAGGCGGACCATATTTACGAGCAGGGGAAAAACCTGCCGGTGGCTTATGCTTCCAACAATGTTAATTCCGGTTCCAATGTGGCAAGGGGAAGCCTGAACCAGACGGAGAGCAAGAAGCTGGACAATGGATATAAGTTCGTGTGGGAGTTTACGCCCAGCCAGGGGAATGGAAATATTGCAGCGGTGGCACTGACCAGTGCCCTGGGCGGGCAGAATGCTTTTGGCAGTGCGGCAGGGGATGCCAGTACGTTCCTGCTTCTGAAAAAGGTGGATATCGGGGATATCCCGAAGGCGAAACAGATGACACTGTTTGAGGCAGTGGAGCTGGATTTTGAAAAGAACCTGCTGTATTCTATCACCTTTGGGACTTCCAGTGTGACCATTACGAAGATCCGGATCCCGGTGTTTAACATCGGGCTGAATGAGAAGCTGGATGATATCACTTATACCGTACTGGAAGAGCAGACACTGACAACGGAAAGCTTCACGTTCCTGGGTGATTATACAAAGTACGGGGAATTTATGGACGGGCATGACGGATACTGGTATGGATTTTCCAATGAGCCGAATTCTTCCGGGGATGCGAAGATGGTGTGGATCCGGATCTCCAAAAAGGATTATTCCTTTACGGAGGGCAGCTGGACACTGTCCAAGGCAAAGCTGTCGGAAGTAGGCACAAGGGCAAAGGACGGTTCCTATCCGGAGCGGAATGTAAAATGCTGTGTGAGGAAGGGGTATCTGTATGTGCCTTCTTATGACAAGAAGGGAGTCTATAAGATCAATACTGCTAATTCAGCGGATGTGACGCTGATCCCGCTGGGATTTACTTCCAAACTGAAATCCCTTGGGGAGGCCGGTTCCTGTGAGGTGTATATGACGCTTCTGGGAGACATGATCGTGGCAGGGGATTTCCAGATCACGGCGGATGACAGGGTGATCAGGACACAGGGGAGCGCAAGGTTTGAAGCCATGGCAACGCCTTTATTTCAGTATAAGAACTTTGTGTTTATGTGGGGCGGCAGTTATGGGAAGGAGCACAGGTGTGCTTATCTTCTGACGCCTTATCTGGCAAGTATCAATAATCTTTCATCAGCGGTGGTGAAGAATACGGACAAGACCATGAAGATCACGTATACGCTGACGGAGGAAACAATGTAGGTCTTTCTGCCGTAAGGCATGAAGATAGAAAACTTATTTACGGCAGTTCTCAGAAATGGGGACTGCTTTTTTCATGGGAGGAGGATTCTGGCATGAAGGAATTTTGGAACTTTATTCAGATGGTTTTTATGGCTGTAGGCGGATGGCTGGGCTGGTTTATGGGAGGCTGTGACGGACTTCTGTATGCCCTGATTGCTTTTGTGGTGATCGATTACCTGACCGGGGTGATGTGCGCTTTTGCGGACCATACGCTTTCCAGTGAGGTGGGATTCCGGGGGATCTGCAGGAAGGTGCTGATTTTTTTGCTGGTGGGAATGGCGAACATTCTGGATGTGGCTGTGATCGGGAACGGATCCGTGCTGAGGACAGCAGTGATCTTTTTCTATATTTCCAATGAGGGCGTGAGCCTGTTGGAGAATGCAGGGCATCTGGGACTGCCGATCCCGCAGAAGATGAAGGATGTGCTGGAACAGCTGCATGATAAAAGTGAGGGAGACTCGGATGATGTATCAGAGGATGAGGAAGAAGGTGAATGATTATGGGATACAGTAATAGTTCTTTGGTGGTGTATACGTTGCTCAGTCCGAACCATTCCGGACTGAGAACGGAGCGGATTGACAGAATATCACCGCACTGTGTAGTAGGTCAGTGTACAGCAGAAGGTCTGGGAGACTGGTTTCATAAATCTTCTACCAAGGCTTCTTCGAATTATGGAATTGATAAGAATGGCCGGATCGGATTGTATGTGGAAGAGAAGAATCGCTCCTGGTGTACGTCCAGTAATGCGAATGATCAGAGGGCAGTGACGATTGAGTGTGCTTCTGACAAGGCGGAACCGTATGTTATGCATCAGGTGGTTTATGAGCGTCTGGTCGATCTGTGTGAGGATATCTGCAGAAGAAATGGAAAGAAAAAACTACTCTGGTTTGGTGATAAAAATAAGTCTCTGAACTATCAGCCGAAGGCGGATGAAATGCTCATTACCGTACACCGGTGGTTTGCAAATAAGAGCTGTCCTGGAGACTGGCTTTATGCGAGACTGGGAGATCTGGCTGCGAAGGTCACTTCAAGACTTGGCAGCGGAAATGTGGAAGTGATTCCATCAGGGATGCAGGCAGGGGAATTTCAGGGACTGACAGAAGAACAGGTGCTTGCAAAGGTTGGCCCCCTGTTTACCGCAGATCAGAAAAAATCAGGGATTCTTGCTTCAGTGTCTATGGCCCAGTTTATTCTGGAGAGCGGTTATGGAAAGAGTGAACTTGCGTTGGGAGCCAATAACTGTTTTGGAATGAAGAAGTCACTTTCCGGTAATACCTGGAGTGGTTCGGTCTGGGATGGTGTGAGCATTTATAAAAAGAAGACACAGGAGCAGAAGGCAGATGGAAGCTATGTGACAGTTACAGCGGAATTCAGAAAATATGCAAATGTAGAGGATTCCATTGCGGATCACAGTGCTTATCTGCTCGGCGCTAAGAATGGAGAGAAGCTCCGATATGACGGGCTGAAAGGATGCTCAGATTATAAGAAGGCAGTGCAGATCATTAAGGACGGTGGTTATGCTACCAGTCTTACTTATGTGGAAAAGCTCTGCAGTATCATCGAAAGATGGAATCTGACTAAGTGGGATGTGAAGAATTCTGGTGCTTCGGATGCTGTGGTGAAGTATTACAGGGTAAGGAAGTCTTGGAAGGATGCTGGCTCTCAGCTTGGTGCTTATACTGTACTTGATAATGCTAAGGCAATGGCTGATAAACATGAAGGCTATACTGTGTATGACTGGAATGGCAAGGCAGTGTATGGGGCTGAGGTTACTGGTGGAAGTGGTTTGGCTGCAGAGTTTTCTAATGCGGACTGTCCATTCATGGTGAAGGTCAGTATTGATGACTTGAATATCAGAAAGGGAGCCGGAACGAATACGACGAAGACTGGAAGATATACTGGGAAAGGTGTGTTTACCATCATGGAAGTGAAGAACGGAAAGGGCTCTGATAATGGATGGGGAAGGTTGAAAAGCGGTGCCGGGTGGATTAGTTTGGACTATTGCCAGAGAGTGTAATTGAATAAAATTCGGCAGAATAGGAATGTGCCGAAAGTGATTGAAGCCTGTGGGTGTCTGATTGAAGATGCCCGCAGGTTTATTTTTTTTGTCTTTTTTCGTCATTCACCGGAATTATCTCGGCAAAAGGCGCTTAGGAAGATAGAAGAGAAGAACCTTACTATCTTATGGAGGTGTCGATATGACCGAGAAGAGAGAACTGCCTTGGTGGCGGAAATACACATTAACATTGAATGAAGCATCGGAGTACTTCGGTATCGGATACAAGAAATTGAAACTCTTTGTTCAGGAACATTCAGATGCTGACTTTGTTCTCTGGAACGGCAACAGAGCGCTGATTAAGCGTGAGCAGTTTGAGAAGTATATGGACAGTCAGATGAATGTGATTTAGTTCAAAAAAGTTTTTAAATTTCTTGTGGAAAAAGAGCTTTGTCTGTGGTACACTATCAATACATAGTCGGATACATACTATGTGCTATATGAATTAAGCAGCAAGGCTCTCCCGATTTTGAAAGGAGACGATGTTCAATGAGCGAAAAACGACGCGATAGTAAAAATCGCATTCTTCGCACAGGAGAGAGCCAGGAAGCGGATGGACGATACAAATTCCGATACATAGATGGCAATGGAAAGCGTAAGACGGTTTACAGCTGGAGATTGGTAGCTACGGATAGTATCCCAGCCGGAAAAAGAGATAATGCACCTTTACGAGAACAGGAGAAAGCAATCAACAGGGATTTGAATGATATGATTACTCCTGATGGCGCAGGCTTGACAGTTCTTGACTTGGTAAAGAAATATATTGCAACCAAGACAGGTGTTAAGCATACAACCAGAGCTGGTTATGGTACCGTAATCAATTTGCTGGATAAGGATCCCTTTGGCGCAAGACGAATTGATAAAATCAGATTGTCGGATGCAAAGGAGTGGTTAATCAGATTGCAGCAGGTGGATAAGAAAAGCTATTCGGCGATTCATTCCATCAGAGGGGTAGTCAGACCGGCATTTCAGATGGCAGTGGATGATGATATATTAAGAAAGAATCCATTTGAATTTCAACTGGCAACTGTGGTGGTAAATGATGCGGTCACTCGTGAAGCCATTACAAGAAAACAGGAAAGAACTTTCCTTGATTTCATCAAAAATGATACGCACTATAGCAAGTATTATGACGGTATGTACATTTTGTTTAAGACAGGGATGCGTATTTCGGAATTTACAGGATTGACGGTTAAGGATTTGGATATGGAGAACAGAACCATCAACATTGACCATCAGCTGCAAAAGACTGGAACGTTGGTCTATATTGATACGACAAAGACCTATGCCGGTACAAGAGTGATTCCGATGCAGGACGATGTATATGAATGCTTTCAGCGTATATTGAAAAATCGCAGACCGCCAAGGGTAGAACCGATGATTGATGGTTATTCCGGGTTCCTTTGCTTTGATAAGGACGGTAAACCGATGGTGGCAATGCACTGGGAGAAATACTTCCAGCATGCGGTTGACAAGTACAATAGCATCTATCGTGTGCAGCTTCCTAAAATTACACCTCATGTATGCAGACACACATACTGTTCTAATATGGCGAAATCCGGAATGAATCCAAAGGTACTTCAGTATCTGATGGGCCATTCGGATATCAGTGTCACTCTTAATACCTATACACATCTTAAACTGGATGATGCGAGAGAAGAAGTGGAGAAGCTTGCCAAGAAGCAGGCGGAAGCTGAAAATGAATTTCGGCAGTTAGGTATGAAGGAGGACAAGGTCAAATTCAAGAAGATGGGGTAAATGGTCTAATTTAGACCATTTCGTAAAATGGCTAGAAAGTCAGTAAATTCGAGGCTTTGAAGATGGCCGTGGTCTAAAACAGATTGAAAAAGAGTAAAATTTTTAGACCAAATTTTTTCGGAAAATCAAAGATTTCAGACATAGTGGAACGGCAAATATTAGCCGACTATACCGCTGAAATATTGCTGAAAGGCATCTGAAACAGGCTCTGAAGTGCAATGGTCTAAATTTGAAATCTGAGACCATTTTAGACCATATTTTAGACCATTTGACGGAAGAAATATACCGAGATAAGCCAAAATAAGCCGAGAAATGGGAAAAATCTTGATAGACTGAAAAAGTGCGCAAATGCTTGAAAAATAAGGAAAAACCGAGATAATCCGAGATAAAAAAGGAGTTAAAAATAGATGATTAGAGTGTTATTTGTTTGCCACGGCAGTCTATAATAAAATGGCTGAAACGTAGTAAAATAGGGCTTTTGAACAATTTGTGATTAAGTTTTTACCTAGGGTTTACTTATTTCGTTTTTGTGCCTAAGTATGTATAAAATGGATAGAAATGAGAGTTTGTTGCAGTAGCTACAGACTCTCTAATTTTATGCAAAAAAATGTGAAATGACAGAGTGGTTACACATTCTGCCATTTTTCAAATCAGTAAGTAGTTTCCGTCACTTCGTATATTCCATAAATAAATCCTTGGCTATTACCACCACTGACACCACATTTTTTCAGCGTTAGAGACAGAGAAGAAACCGAAGAAGAAAGAAACAAAGCCAGCAAAGGCAGAGACGAAGCCGGAAAAAACAGAAAAGCCGGTAGAAACAAAGAAAGATACAATCAAATAAAAGGTAATCATTAGAGAAAATAGGGTGTCATGATTGGCACTCTATTTTATTAGAAAAATGGCAGAGGGTAGCATGGAATATATAAAAAATATCCTAAAATCAGAATGAAAAGTCCGGCTAAATCCACTATTGAACAATCTGATTTTCAGCGTTACCCTCCAGGAGAATTAAAAGATAATAATTTTTAAGGAGGATTCAAAAATGGGTGAAAAGAGATTTGAAACCATGGAAGAATTTGCAGAGGCAGTGAGGACAGAGTTTGAGAAAAGGATTGAGAAGAGTGCGATCGTACAAAAAATCAATAAGAACAATGGAATCATGTTATATGCTTTAACAGTGTTGGAAGATGAAATCAACATAAGTGCGACAATATATCTTGAGCCGTATTACGAAGTATATGAGGATACTGGCATGGAATATATTTTAAGCAGACTGGAAAGGGTTTATGAAGAAAACAAGCCGGAGCATAGTTTTGACATTAGTAAGATTTTAGATTATGAGAGTATCAAAGAAAATTTGAGAGCAAAGCTTATTAACTATGAGTTGAACAGAGAATTTCTGAAAGAAGTACCGCATAGAAGATTTTTAGACCTTGCAATCGTTGCATATATATCTTTGGAAATGGAAGAAGAGATTGAAGGAAATGCAACGATCACGGTAAAGAATAATTTACAACAGACTTGGAAAGTTGACACAGAGGAATTGATTGATACTGCCTTAAAAAATATTAAGGGAGATGTTGTTGTAGCAGACATGAGTGAGTATGTGGATATGTCATTATTTGGAGATACTGAAAACTTGTTTGATATATATGTACTCACAAACAGATTGAAATTACATGGTGCAGTAGCAATGTTACAGAAAGACAGACTGAAACAATTTTCAGAGGAACTGGAAAAAGAAACCTTGACAATTTTACCAAGCAGTATACATGAGTGCATAATAATCAATGTAGAGGATGAACCTAAGAACACCAAAGAATTAAGAGAAATGGTAAAAGAAGTCAATGAAACAGTAGTAAGTGACCAAGATATCTTAAGCAATAATGTTTACATATACAATCGGACAACAGATAAAATCACGATCGCATAAGCAGTCTGGGGATGCAATGAAAGTTGTATCCCCGGCAATAAAAATATGGAGATAAAGCCAGATGAAAACAGCAAAGAAAATAGAAATTTTAATCATAGCAATTTTAGTTGTGATTATATTCCATGATACGATTGTAAAAATCATAGTGAGTTTATTAGGATAAGCAGGACTAATTGCAAACATCAAGAGGAAAAGATATGAATTACGAGGAACAGATAGAAGAACTTAGGGAAGATTTGATAAGGCAAGTAAATCAAAAATGTGACAGTCTGTTAGAAGCCTATAGAAATGGTGGATATTGTATATTACATGAAAAAAGAGAGTGTGAGCATAGATTGATAACAGTGTCTCCGGCAGAATTAAAAGGAAAAAAGCCACTGGCAATCCAGACAAAATCGGGTGAATGGATAGAAACACTTACATGGAAAAAAGTAGTACAGAAGATTTTGCAAACATACAATGAAAATCCAGAATCACATAAGAAGTTTATGGATATGCGAGGCAAAGTATTTGGCAGATGGAGAGCAATATTAGAAAGTACACCAGATCATATGAGAGTACCGCTAAAGATAGATGAACACTTATATTTTGAAGCAAAATTTGACACCGAGACAATGATAAAAGTTTTGTTGGAAAAGGTGCTTACACCAGCCAATTGTGATTGCAGTGAAATCAAAATAAGATACAAGGAGTAAAGCAGAGATGGTAGAGAAATATACATACTTACATGTTTACAGTGAATTAAATCCATGGATAGATTTTGTGATCACTTTATCCCAAAGTGAAGATGGAGACCGGGCAAAGCAGATAGCCGAACAGGCTTACGAGGATTGGTTTAAGACTACAAGCGAAGCAAAAACAGGAGACACAACAATCTTTGAATATATCAAAGAAAAATTAGAAGAGGAAAACATCAAATGTGGCATTTTCTACAATGATGAAGTCAAAGAGCAGTTCGAATAAAACGTGCGATATATCCCAGAGTTTCAGCAGATAAATATTGATGATCTGGGATATTTTTATTTGTAAATAAAATTGTAAGTGCACTGCCAAGAAGATGACATATAAAATATATAAATATGTACATAACTTCAACAGAATAGAGATTCAATATATCTTTAAAAATTAATAAAACAACTTGTTATAGTTTATACAAATAATGCCAATTGCCAATATTACAGCATATACAAAAAAGCGACAGATACCATAAAAACAAGGTATTATTTCCGGCACAAACACTACAGACACCAGAAAATATCAGCGTTAGAATAAATTCAGAAGTTAAGGAAAGGACAGGTAAGAAACATGATGGAGAGATTGTTACATTGGATATTTAAGAGCAGAAAGAAAGATTGTAGGCATTGCTGCATAGGTTGTGAGTATTATGGCATGTGCAAGCAGGATGAAATTTCATAGATTTGATAAGGGCATCAGTCAGAAATTGGCTGGTGCCCTCAACAGTTTTAAGGGGGAAAAGAAATATGTTAAAGAATTACCAAGAGATGTTAGAGTATGCCTTTGAAGTTTTGAACAGAGTTTATTTTAATGGTGAGCTACCACCTATCGTAATATGTATTATGTCAAGCAAAAGAACATACGGACATTATACAGTAAATAAGGAATGGCGTTTGGAAGAGGAGCGTTTGCATGAGATAAATATAAGTGCGGAGCATTTGGACAGAAGAATTGAAAATGTGTGTTCGACATTATTGCATGAAATGGTTCATTACTATTGTGCATTGAATGGTATAAGTGACACATCACAAAGTGGTAGATATCATAACAAAAATTTTAAGAGAGAAGCAGAAGCAAGAGGCTTAATAATAAGCAAGGCGCCTTACATAGGGTGGTCGGTTACAGAACCAAGTTTGGAGTTTATAGAGATGATTCATAGTAATGGAATTGAGAAGCCATTGGATATCAATAGGGATGGTTACTACAGTAGCTGGGGAGCAGATGGAAGTAATGGTTTGACTGGTGGAAAAGGAATAGATGGACTTGGTGGTGAGGATGGTAACAAGAAGCCAAAGAGCAGTACACGAAAGTACATCTGTCCTTCATGCGGTAACTCGTTCAGAGCAACAAAGGATATCAATGTATTGTGTATGGACTGTGGGGAGCAGTTTATCAAAGTTGAAAAATAGGAAGAAAAGGAAAGAGACAGGAAAGCATGACATATGGATTTCATTTTCAATCTTCTAAATGAAATCCATATGGACATGGAGCAGAGAAGGTTAACGAGCAGTAGGAAAGATGATTGCCATAATGCCAATTTGTATACATATATAAGTGACCCGGGTTCATAAAGAATCTGGGTTTTGTATTTTATAGGCAGACTGGGAGAGTGATGTTTAAAGTGTTTAGAGATGTTTATAAATGTGACGTATTTTTTGACGTATGGGTAAAAGGTTAATGTAATTAAAAATTTTGATTGAGCTGAAATGATAGAGAGTGAGGCTACATCAAAAATGCAAATGGATTTATAGAAAGAGAGGTGAGACATGGACGAAAAAGAAATATCCGGTAAATTGATAAGACCGGATGGAACAGAAGAATTCTGGTGGCATGGGATGAATTATCACAATGTGCTACCAGAAGAGTTAATTGATGCCGTGCTGGCATCAGAGAAAAACAAGAAAGAGAGGAAAAAATAATGGAAAAGCAGCAAGCAAACAATAACAACATGAGGATAAGGGATTGCTTATTTGGAATCCAGCTCAACATAATATTGGCACTGATAGGTTTAGGTGTACTACAGCCTATCGTGTGCAAAAAGGCAGTAAGTGCCAAAGGAGTTCATAAGGACTCGACAAATGCATATTTTCGAATAGCACATACAAATTTGGTCTGGATGCATGTCCAGGATGGATATGGCATAATCACCAACGAGTATGTCATAAGCAGAACTGGAAAGGAAATAAACTTAATAGAGGTGCTGTCTCAATATTATTGGTATATTGAGAATCGAACCGGAATAATCAAGTGTTTTACACTTGACAACAGAGCGGTTTATAGGTGCATCATGAGCATTATTCTATATGATAATGTACATGTAAAAATGCCGAAGTGGCTTGAGGTGCACCATAAGTGGTGGAAATGGTGCAATACACAGAATGCCATTGCAGAGACATGCCATAGGAAGCATCAATATTTCCATAACTACATAAATAGCCGGAAGTCACATCAGCGAGGAGTTGTGATTTCCGATATAGCACAGTGGTTGCATTGGAAAAATGTAATTGTGGTGGAAGATGCAAGGCTGAAGAAGCAAAAAATGTAAAGGAATCGTGAAGCAAAATAAGAATGACATTGTCAGAAATGGCGGTGTCATTTTTATTGCCAATCTGCCAAAACTTAAGAGTGTGACATGGATAGTGAAAAATTTTTGAAAATGGAAGAGTTTAATGTCATTGAAAAATCAATATTACATTGGCTGTTTTTGATATTATACTAGTTAGAAAAAACATATGTGGCTTTGTGTAAAATTTAAGTTACATCAGATTATTTGCTACATTATTTGAAAATGAGTGTTCGGTGTGAATAAATTGTGGTAAAAAAAATTTTGAAGCAGGACTATGGAAAAATGTATGGTGGATTGGAAATAATAATTCCGTCACATTCACTAATTTACAACTACATATCAAAGCGTTACAATCACCCCAATCTTTTGAAAGGGGTGATTTTTTATGGGTAATGTGCAGTGTAAGATAGGAGATGTCGTAAGAGTTAATGGTAGAGATTATGTAATTGCAGAGATTACATATCAGGATTTTTGGGAGAGAGGAGCAGATGATGATGGCTGGATGATAGAGTTTATTGACAACAAAGGAGATTATCATTATTGGAAACAGTACCTAGATGGTGGTGAGTTAATCAGAAAATAAAATAATAGGCATCCGGTATGCTTAAGTAATAATAAGGATGCCTATAAATAGAAAAGATGATACAAACATATTTTGTAAGTGCACTGCCAAAAATAAAAGGTACTTATGGCATTATAAGAAGTACATGTAATTCTGCTTATTTTGGAAGTAAGGGTGATTTTAAATTTACATGTTGGAAAAGGTGTTAAATGCTCATGACGTATAATTCAATTTAAACAAAATTGAAAAATATGGAAGTGTCTGGAATGGGTGTAGCCTATTTCAATGTTTATTTGAAATCAATTCAAAATAAGCAGGAGGGTACATTATGTTAGTAGGATATGTACGTGTCAGTACAATAGAACAGAACGAGGCAAGACAGGTTGAGGCATTAAAACACTTTGATATTGAGAAGTGGTACATTGAAAAGGTGTCCGGTAAAGACACAAAAAGAGAACAGTTACAGCTAATGCTTGATTTTGTACGTGAGGGAGATGAAATCTACGTGATGGATTTCAGCAGACTTTCAAGGAGTGTGCAGGATCTGTTGGACATTGTGGACTTGTTGAATGGAAAAAAGGTTAAGCTTGTCAGTCTTAAGGAAAATCTTGATACAAGCACACCAACAGGAAAGCTAATGTTAACAGTCATAGGTGCGATTGCAGAGTTTGAGCGAATGAACATTTTGGAGCGTCAGAGAGAAGGAATTGCAATCGCAAAACGTGAAGGAAGATACAAAGGACGTAAGGCAATGGAGCTTGAAAATTGGGATGAGGTTTATTCATCATGGAAAGCTGGAGAGATCACAGCGGTCGCAGCCGCTAAGCTGTTAGGAATCAATAGAGGTACATTCTACAGCAGAGTTAAAAAAGCTGAAAAGGAAGGTGGCAAGTGATGGAGAGTATGGACTTGTGGGATGAATTTAGTTTTCTGGAAGATGCAGAAAATACTTCCTATAAAAATAATTCATTATATGAATGGTGTAATAACAATGGGAAACGTGGAGAACTCATAGCAAAGGAGTGGGATTACGAGAAAAATATTGATAGCAATGGAATAGATATAACACCTAAGGATGTTTGCAGAGGTAGTGGTAAAAAGGTCTGGTGGAAATGTTTAAGATGTGGAAATAGTTATCTGTTACCTATAAGGTCACGAATACAATATGTAACAGGATGTAGCAAATGTCGTACAAAAGGTACATCATATTCGGAACAGTTTATATTTTATGGATTGCAACAATATTTTCCAGATGCAGAGAACAGAGTTAAGGTAGATGGAAAAATGGAATTTGACATTGTTATTCCGAGTATTAACACGTACATTGAGTATTCTGGAGAGTTCTGGCATACAGAATATTCTAAGAAAGACTATTTGAAAAGAGAGTACTGCAAGGATAAGGGGATAAGATTTGTTGAAATAATAGAAAAGAAAAAATATATTCCTATTACGGTTGATAATGACACCATAATGTATAAGTTTAACCAAGCAAGGCAGGATGAGACATTGTGGCAAGTCTTAATGAAAGTATATGAACTTCTTGGATATAGCAATGTCGACGTTGATTACAATGAGATTGTTATGAAATCGAGTGATAGGATGCTTAGACCAATTGATAACAATATCATGGTAAAATACAAATGCATAGGAGATGAATGGGATATTGAGCTAAACAATGGAGCAAAACCAGAGTATTTTTCTTCTGGCTCTTCAAAAAGAATTATATGGAGATGTACAAAATGTTCTGCAACGTGGAGCAGTACGATTGCTAACAGAATAGAATTTAAAACGGGCTGTCCTTATTGTAGATACAATATATTCTCTCAGAGCTATAAGGCGGTGTGGAGAACAAAATACAGAAGAATTTGTTTCGGTAAAAATAATTTGTAGATAGACACTTGATTTACTATTACCAGCAATTATAAAGTTGTTGGTTATAGTAAATTTGTATGATATGATTAAGATAATAATTTTAGACAAAGGAGAATTGAACATTATGAAATATAGAAAATTAGTTGAGCATAAAAAGATAAATGGCATTTTGGCAATAATGAAAATTAAAAGAGTAATCATCCCCACAATCACCATGCTAGTTATTGCGTCACAACTTTTCGGGTGCGCATCAGCAACAAAGCAGGATACATACAACATGCTTCAAGAATCGACAGAAATAGAACTTGAGTATGCAGTACCAGACTATGATAGCAACACAGAGGAATCCAAAGTCGAACTATTACCATGGCTCCAATTAAGTAGTTTAGAAACACACCCAGAACTAAGAACAGCCTTTGAGGAATATGTAGGCGTCACAGGAACAACAGGCAACAAAGAGGGTATCCTTTATACAAACCCATTAACAACACAGGCAGACCAGAATATCACATTGCTTTTAGCAATAAAGAACTCACAGTTTAGAGGTTATTTCATGATGCCAGATGATCTTACAAAACTTGGTGAAATAGCATCAGAAAATTACACAGACATAGAAGCAGATGATATCAATGCACCATATGCAACAATCAACGCATACTTTGAATTACTTCCAGACCAAGAGGATGGACAGTTTGATGGCGATGCCACCATTTCAAGAGCACAAGCAATGGCATTATTAATGAGAGCAACCACACAGGTAAATGAATCACAGGCTCCAGAAACTAACAATGACTTCACAGCAAAAGTAGGAGAAACACAGTATACAAACTTTGCAGCACCAATGGATGAATATGCCTACCTCAACACCTCAACTGGTTTAAATGACAAAAACTTTAGCTCAGCAATGTCAAAAGGAGAATACATATATCTGTTAGCAAACTATTATAGCCAAGACTTCCAAGAATATATGGATAACAATGGTTTTAAGAATAACACCTATCTTGAAGATGTAACAATATCAACAGTATCTGATGCAGGAGACATCAGCTTTTCAGAAGCAATCTCTGATTCAAGTAAGGGAGTACCATCTGATATGTATAAAGCATTTCAGACAGCAATTAATATGAATTTAATTACAGAGTCAGACTTAGAAGATTGGGATTCAGCAATAACAAAAGGTGAAGCAATCAGATTATTTACATCAATGTCATTATCTTATTATCAAGTAGCAGGTGTAGATAGTTTAGCAGATGAAGTTACAGATAACATAGTTTATCCAGATGTAAACCCAGAAGATGTAGATCCAAAGACAACCAACATGGATGCTGACACCGCCTTTGCTCTTGGGAAAAAAGAAGGTGCAGAGATAGATGAAAAGTATGGTAGCGAAGAAGCATGGACAGGATATGCACAATCACAAGGAGCAGATGGAACTATGGGTTGGTGTTGGGTTTATTACACAGGTCAGGGAGCAGGCTCAGAAGAAAGCTACGCGGTATACATGAAGGAAGGCTCAGCCCGTTATGGGGAGGTTTTTCATCTAGGTGACTACTTGCCCGGGGGTACCCTCTTCACCGGATATAATTCTAAAGAAATGGGTATCGCCGATGATAGAGAATTTGAAAGAATGTATGAAAATGGAGACTTTGGAGATGGGCTAACGATTGATGAAGATGGCACAATAATTATAAATTAAATACACTAAATCAGAGAATGGGAACCTAAGTGGTTCCCATTTATCATTGTTTTAGCAATAAATTATCAAAGGACACCCACATCCCAGTGGATGTCCTTTTTTCATGCAAATAGAACTTATTATAAAACACCTATTTGAAAAGATAAAAAATTAAAAGATAAGGTGGTAAGGGTATGATAACAGTTACATGCACAGAAAAACTAAGAGACAAGAATAATAGAATAGTTGGATATGAATTACAGGATTGCAACGGAAAGAGAATGAGATTTACTAGTGAGCAAGTGAAGCAAGCAGTCTTTTTACAGCAAATCAGAATAGTAAACCTTAAGTTAACATCTGATGGACGATTGGTAAAATATTCAGAAAAACCTAAGACTAAGGTAAGAACGAACAAAAAAGTAGATAATAATAAAGAAACACTGGAATCAAAAATTAAAAACATGAGCTGCTATGAAATTGCACAAATTAAAGCTTATAATATAGCAAAAATAATTGAAATGTTATCATCAATAAGGTTAGAAAGCCTAGATCTTGTATTGCAACCAGATGAGTCCTTTCGTTTTTATTACAGTGGTTGCATGCCTTTTATAATAATGTCAGGAAGCTTTGAAGATTGTCCATTCTGTATATATAATGCACATGAATTAACAGTTAATGAGCAATTAGATTATTGCAAACATAATTGTATCAATAGGGGTAATGTCACCCAAATATATAAAGAAATAATGGTTCCTATTAAGAGTAAAAAATATTATAGCAGTAATAACTACAGTGAAGGAAAGTTATGTGCATATACAGGTGAACAGTTAGTGAAGTTATGCTCAATGTGGAATAATATTCCAGATGCTAAAATATCATATGGAGATATGACACATGGAATTTACAGTATATTAGATCAATACATACAAAAGTTACCTGAGGTATATAGTAGAGAATTATATATAACTACAGATGTATTAGAAAGATATACGAGTGAAGTGGCTACACTAAATTTTGATATAAAGTATAAGGATGGAACACAATATGTAATAGTAGCGACTATAGTATTGTATCTAAGTGATGATGAGTATAACATACAAATCATAGGAGATAAGAAAGATAACTATTTTAGTACTACAGTCAGTTTTAAAGATGATGCACAAAGTATAGAGAAGATAGTAAAACCATTAGGTGTAATACTTAATAATAGGATAAACCATACTTTAGGTAGAAATATGGTGTATAAGCTACCTAACTAGTAAATATTTGTGATAATATACAATATTTTGAAAGAGTGAATAAATATGATTGATTATGAAGCAAGAACTCAGGAAAGAATAAGTGAAGCAA
>ERZ1026862.34-NODE-34-length-64355-cov-10.774743_pt1 | contig 64355 bp, 52 predicted proteins | sample MGYA00380161_ERZ1026862 | MGnify/ENA primary metagenome ERZ1026862 (study PRJEB33269, sample SAMEA4719797) | human gut metagenome | biome: human-associated habitat; feature: organic feature; material: feces | place: Cameroon | collected 2013-10 ... | reverse complement strand
TCGAACGGAGGATGAACGGAGGATGAACGGAGGATGAACGGAGGATGAACGGAGGTTGAACGGAGCTCGAACGGAGGATGAACGGAGGATGAACGGAGGATGAACGGAGGATGAACGGAGGATGAACGGAGCTCGAACGGAGCTCGAACGGAGGATGAACGGAGCTCGAACGGAGCTCGAACGGAGAACGAACGGAGAACGATACGGAAAGTATATCATCGGAATTGTTGGTTGAACTGCGATACTGTTTCATTGTTAATGATTTTTTAGGAGTTAATAAAAGTCGATTTGGGGACGTTTCTTTTAGAAGACGGTCTCTATAATACCCTGCAAAACCTTCGGCATATAAAAATTTTACTGCCGAATGCCGAACATTGTCATACGTATTGATTGAAAACCATTTCGTTATAACCACATGAGAATCAGGCAGAATCTGACGCAGATAAAAAAAATTGATTTAGAATTCCTAAAGCCGAAAGTTATGCCGAAAGTTATGCCGAATATGAAAATATGCCGGACGCATGAAATGCCTTCATTCGTGCCTTGTTGTAATGGGTTACCCCGTTAGGTGAGGGGTTCAAAATCCATGATTTTTTCTGCACGATATTTGATAGATTTATCAAGATTTTTCACGCGCCAATCATAACCAAATGAAAACGGCTATTCGCCTAGGCCCAATCGCACACCTAAAGGCGTGCGTAGTTTGATATTGAAATCCATGTTAACCAGGCATGAGAGTGAGGGAACAAATTCCCTCACTCTCATACCTGGCTACCTTATACCACCCCTAAAGGGTGAGGCTGGCGCGTGAAATATTGATCTTACTCAAATAATCTGACACAGTTTTTTACTGGTGTTCCGTTTTTTTGTTCTGAAATTCTTATTTCTGAATCAAATCCTTCTCAGCCCTATAAAACTTTGTTTTAACCCCTGCTAAATGAAACATTAGGTGGCAAAGGTTGTCAGACACGAAATGATGATTGATAGCATAACGCACTGACTCTACTATTTGGGGATGACGCTTTTGATAAGTGGGCGAGAGCCAAATAAACAATGGTATTTCGTATTGATAACGAAAGCGTTGTGGTGTAAGTACATCATTGACACGACCAAAAGAATCGCGATAATCATAAACTTCCTCACCATGATCTGAAAGATAAACCAAGGCGGTGTTGGTGTGGGCAAAACGCTGAAACAAACGCCCTATTACCCAATCGTTATAAAGGGTTGCATTGTCATAGTCTGCCACAATTTGGCGTTTTTCGGGAGTGAACCAAGGGTGATGGGCTGGAACATCGTGGGGAGTAAATCGCAAGAACTCAGGTTTCTGTGGAAAACGCGATACAGGCATAAAATGCTGCCCCACAAGATGAAATACCATAAAATGCTTATTCCCCACGAACTGTGCATTTTTTTCAAAATCATCGAGTAACAAACCATCATAGTCGAAACTCTCGGAATTGGTTTGCGAATAGGCAGTACGCACAATGTCGGGATGATAAAGAAGTGAGTTAAGTGCAAACGAAAAACTTTCTCCTGGATACATGTCGCGCTGATTGTCCCACCATAGTACACGGTAGCCAGCTTGCTTTATCAGTGATAGGAAATAGGGAGATTTGTTCCAAGCCTCACCATCTGCCAAACTATTGCAACAAAGCATATTGCGCATCACCTTGCTTGTGGTGTTAAATGGTGATTCTGCACGATTCATCACAAAAAGGTTCCCTTTATCACGTTCGGCTGTGAGGTTGGGATTGGTTAATAACGGATAACCATAGAGATTGCTATGCCATTTTATAAAAGACTCGCCAATGACTAATACTACATTGAGAGAATCAGAATCGGTTAGAGTAGCTTTGTCGTGACTAAGAGTTTGCAAGGTGGTATGTACGACTTGGGGAACCTCACGCGCTGCTAAGTGTATGCCCCAAGCAGACTGTAACAAACGTGTAGCCTCATCGTTAAGCGCGTAAGGATAGCGGTCTTCCCACTCCATGAGTTCATCGGTTTGCTGCAAAGTGAAAAGATCTGCATAGAGACGCGCACCATACACGCCTATAGCTAACATGGGCACAAGCATTACACCTAAAGCCATACGACATTTTTGATTGATACAAGGAAACAAATAGCGAGCGTGTGCCCATTCTAATACAAGTGCGAATAAGCACATGCACAACATATTGCGTAAGGCAGCCCATGTAGCAGACGAAAGGACAAAGGTGTGCCAAAAGTCGGATATTTCGTGACTATTTGTTTCGGCAAGAAGGGTAAAGATTGTAGGTGATATGTTCATGCTGAACGTCTTATGCAGAAATAGCGTTATGAACATACCTATAAAAAAAACTACATACACCCACACCTTAAACCATAGTTTTTGCACCCACTGTAAAAGCCCACAAGCAATGTAGGCACGAAATGTGCAAATGCAAACGGCATAGCACACATCTCTTGCTTCGCCCCATCCTGACGCAAAGAATTCGAGCATAGCATCCTTAGCAGTCCACAACATGTAGATCATGAAAAAGGGAAGTTGGCAAACAAGAGGAATAGCCAATGAATTAAATATATTTTTTAACCTTATCATTGTTTTTAGACATATATACATTAAGACACACCTATTTTTGGCACAAAGTTATATTTTTTGGTTGTTTAATACAAATTTTTCTTACAAATAGAAACACAAGAACGAGCCTAAAACACAAATAAAACCACTCGCACACGTTTTTATTCACTTTTTTGGCGAAGATAAGAATAAAAGTAAGTAACTTTGCATTTTCTAAGGATATGGGAATCTAATGTAAGATTATAGTTTTAACCCTGATCTTAAACTATAGGATTTCAATACTTTTTGAATATCAAATAACACATATAAAAAATAGTATACATAAAAGTTTTTTATGGAACTTATTGAACAACTTATTGCACGCGCTAAAGCCAACAAGCAGCGCATCGTTCTTCCTGAAGGTACAGAAGAACGCACTTTGAAAGCCGCCAACCAGATTCTGACTGACGGCGTGGCAGACCTCATTATTCTTGGCAATGTAGAAGAAATTCACAACTTGGCTAAACAGTGGGGACTGGGCAACATCGACAAGGCCACTATCATCGACCCTGCCACAAGCCCTAAGAAAGAAGAATATGCTGAACTCCTTGCAGAACTCCGCAAGAAAAAAGGCATGACCATTGAGGAGGCTCGCAAAAAAGTGCTCGACCCTCTTTACTTCGGTTGCATGATTATTAAGAGCGGTGATGCCGATGGTCAGTTGGCAGGTGCACGCAACACTACAGGCAATGTGCTTCGTCCTGCCTTGCAGATTATCAAGACAGCACCTGGCATTAACTGTGTGAGCGGTGCAATGTTGCTTCTTACTCACGCTCCTGAATGTGGTGACAATGGCGTTCTCGTAATGGGTGACGTGGCTGTTACTCCCGTACCCGATGCTAACCAGTTGGCTCAGATTGCTGTTTGCACCGCTCAAACAGCTAAGGCTGTTGCAGGCATCGATCCTCGCGTAGCTATGTTGAGCTTCTCAACCAAGGGCTCTGCTAAGCACGAGGTTGTAGACAAAGTTACTGAAGCCTTGAGCATTGCTAAAGAAATGGCTCCCGAATTGAAGATTGATGGTGAATTGCAAGCTGACGCAGCCTTGGTTCCCTCAGTAGGTGCTTCGAAGGCTCCGGGTAGCGAAATTGCTGGTAAGGCAAACGTATTGGTTGTTCCTTCACTCGAAGTAGGCAACATTGGCTATAAGCTCGTTCAACGCTTAGGTCATGCTACTGCCATCGGCCCCATCCTTCAGGGTATTGCTCGTCCTGTAAACGACCTTTCACGTGGTTGCTCTATCGACGACGTTTACATGATGGTAGCCATCACTGCTAACCAAGCTATTGCTGCTAAGGAGGCTGAATAATTTTAAAATTTAAAAGGTGCTGCATTCGTTCTTTTTTGAAAAGCGCAGCACCTTCTAACCCCTACTTCCCTAACCCCAAAATATGAAAATTCTCGTAATCAACTGCGGCAGTTCATCTATTAAGTATAAACTCTATGAGATGGACGATAAGTCGGTGCTCGCTGCTGGCGGTATCGAAAAAATCGGTCTTGAAGGCTCTTTCTTGAAAACTAAAATCAACGGTGAAACAAAAATCATCGAATCGCCCTGTCCCACACACACTGAGGGTATCAAACTCATGTTCGACACCTTGTTGAACCCCGTGTATGGTGCCATCAAGAGCTTGGACGAGATTGGTGCAGCAGGTCATCGTATTGTGGCTGGTGGTCGCTTCACTAAGAGCCAGATTGTAACCGACGAAATGTTGCAGGAATGGAAGCAGTATATGGAACTTGCTCCGCTCCACTCAGACGCTCACCTCAAGGGCTATGTGGCAGTTAAGAACATGTTGCCCAACTTGCCCCAGGTATTTGTATTCGACACTGCCTTCCACCAAACAATGCCTGCAAAGGCCTATATGTATGCCGTGCCTTACAAGTACTACGAACAAAACAACATCCGCCGTTGGGGTGCTCACGGCACAAGTCACCGCTTTGTAACAGCTCGTGTATGCGAAATGCTTGGTGTAAAGCCCGAAGACGTACGTATCATCACTTGCCACATTGGTAATGGTGCCTCTGTTTCGGCAGTGAAATATGGCAAGTGTGTAGACACCTCAATGGGTCTCACTCCGCTTGAAGGTTTGATGATGGGTACTCGCTCTGGCGACGTAGACCCCTCGGCTGTGCTCAGCATCATGAAGAAAGAAGGCCTCAATGCCGACCAAATGAGCGACCTCTTAAACAAAGAAAGTGGTGTAAAGGGCATCTCGGGCGTATCGAGCGACATCCGCGAGGTAGAAGCTGGCATCCGCGAAGGCAACGAACGTTGCAAATTGGCTATGGAAATGTACGACTACCGCATTAAGAAGTACATTGGTTCATACGCTGCAGTAATGGGTGGCGTAGATATCGTAGTGTTCACTGCCGGTGTAGGCGAACACCAATGGGACGTTCGTCAGGGTGCTATTGAAGACCTCGAATTCATGGGCATCAAGGTAGACACTGAAAAGAACAAGAAGAACTTTGGCGAAGAGGAAATTATCTCAACACCCGACAGCAAGGTGAAGGTGGTAATTGTTCCTACCGACGAAGAATTGCTCATTGCAAGCGACACACTCGACTTGGTAAAATAATCTTTCCGTAACAGAAAGAGAATCTATCTATCCACTTAGATAGAAAGCATACAGAATCGACAGCATTTCAACCAAATGTTGTCGATTCTTTTTTTTGCATACTTCGGCTATTTTGTTCTATTTTTCCTTTTATCAGTCGCACACGTGCACGGCATAAATAAAATACGTAACTTTGCAAGGATATTAACGATAAGTAGTTAAGACTGAAAGAGTAATGCTTTTACGACCAAGCATCTACACAACTTTCAAAGAAACGCATCAACTAAAATTTTCCCCAACACTGATGAAGAAGTTTTTTATCATATTATCATTGGCATGTTGCAGCGTGTGCAGCAATGCACAAGGTGTGCTCTCGCTCGATAGCTGCCGTGCATTGGCATTGCGCAACAACAAGGAATTGGCACAAAGCAAAGCCAAAATGGAGAAGGTTGTATGGGACCGTAAAGCGGCTCATACCAACTATTTGCCCAAGGTTTCGCTCACTGCAGGCTATATGCGTACGGGCGACGAAATTTCGTTACTTAATAGCGACCAAAAAAGTGCATTGAATAATTTAGGTTCGAATGCCGTAAATGCCTTCAACGGACAATATGCTGGCCAATTTGCACAAATAGCCCAACAAATTGTGACAAAGCACCCAGAACTCGCACCACTCGTGCAAAATATTTCGGGACAGTTGCCACAAATTCAAGGAGCATTAGGACAAGCAGGCAATGCCTTTGGACAAGGACTTACGGATGCTTTGCGCACCGACACACGCAACATGACAGCGGGAATGATTTTGCTCACCCAACCACTGTATATGGGTGGTAAAATTAAAGCGTACGAGAACATTACAAAATACCAAGAGCAGTTGGCTAAAGAACAACTTAAAGCCGACGAGCAACAGGTTTCGCTCGATGTAGACAAAGCTTATTGGCAAGTGGTTTCGTTAGCTAACAAACGCCGTTTAGCCATTAGCTACCGCGATATGTTGGCTCACCTCGACTCGGATGTTGTGAAAATGATTCACGAGGGTGTTGCCACCAAAAGCAACGAACTCTCTGTGAGTGTGAAACTCAACGAAGCCGAAATGACACTGATGAAGGTAGAAGACGGATTGACACTGTCGCGTATGTTGCTATGTCAACTTTGTGGACTCCCCCTTGAATCTGCCCCTAAACTGGCTGACGAGGACAATGAGGACCTACCCACCGACGCAGAAAATATTACAGCCGACGTGCAAACAGCCTTCAACAATCGCCCCGAACTCTCACAATTGGTAACGGCTCAAAATATTTATGCTGAGAAAGCCAAAGTAGAACGTGCCTCAGTATTGCCCCAATTGGCACTAACGGGTGGCTATATGATTTCGAACCCTAACGTGTTCAATGGTTTTGAAAATAAATTCCGCGGCACATGGGCTGTAGGCATAGTACTGAAAGTGCCTGTGTGGAACTGGGGCGAAACAAAATATAAAGTACGCGCCGCACGCACCGAAGCAAACATTGCATCGCTCAAAGCCGACGAAGCGAAAGAAAAAATTGAATTGCAAGTAAACCAAGAAGCCTTCAAGGTGAACGAGGCAAACCGCAAACTTGCCCTTAGCATGAAAAACCTTGACAAGGCTGAAGAAAACTTGCGTACTGCCCAAATTGGTTTTAAAGAAGGCGTTATCACCACCTCAGATTTGCTCATGGCACAAACAGCATGGCTGCAAGCACATAGCGACAAAATTGACTCACAAATCGACATAAAGCTGAGCCGTGCAGCCTATAACAAAGCATTGGGCTACTAATTTTAGTTGCATTGCTTCAATAGAGCAAGCCTATAAAAAGCGCTCCATCCAAGCAATTCACCGAAAAGCAATAAATAAGAATTCATACAACTTCGTTGAAAGTTGTGACAAATAGATACAAAGAAAATGAAACAGAAAGCAAATTTTCTTCCGGCCATCTTTATTCTTGCCGGCATCATCGTTTTGGTAATCATCGGCAGTCTTTATGCCTTTGACAATGAACCCGACACCATTCAAGGACAAGCCGACGTGACAGAATACCGCGTTTCGAGCAAAGTGCCAGGCCGTATTCTTAAATACATGGTTAAGGAGGGCGAATACGTACACGCTGGTGACACACTCGCCATTCTTGAAGCACCCGAGGTAAACGCAAAACTGACGCAAGCACAAGCTGCCGAAGCTGCTGCTGCTGCCCAAAACCGTAAAGCAGAAAAAGGCGCACGCCAAGAACAAATAGCTGGTGCCTACGAAATGTGGCAAAAAGCAAAAGCAGGTGTCGACATTGCCGAAAAGTCGTATGCACGTGTAAAACGCCTTACAGAACAGGGCGTAATGACCGCACAAAAACTCGACGAAGTGACCGCTCAACGCGATGCAGCCATTGCCACCGAACGCGCTGCCAAGTCACAGTATGACATGGCTAAGAATGGTGCCGAACGCGAAGATAAAGAAGCAGCTGCTGCCTTAGTGAATCGTGCACGTGGTGCCGTAAGCGAAGTAAACTCTTACATCAAAGAAACCGTACTCTTAGCCTCTGCCGATGGTGAGGTGACAGATATCTTCCCACAGATTGGCGAGTTAGTAGGAACAGGTGCCCCCATCATGAACATTGCCTTGATGAACGATATGTGGGTAACCTTCAACATTCGCGAAGACCACCTCAACAACTTTAAAATGAACCAAACATTTAAGGCTACCATTCCTGCTTTGGGTAATAAAGAGGTAACGCTGAAGGTGTATTACATGAAAGACCTCGGCTCGTATGCAGCATGGAAGGCCACTAAAACCACAGGTCAGTTCGACATGAAGACCTTTGAGGTGAAGGCTTCGCCCATCAACAAGGTAGAAGGTTTGCGCCCTGGTATGAGCGTAATTTTGCCTTCAGCAGCTAAATAACATTGTTGAATTCCCAACCAAACACCATATCACATGAACTGGGGATTATTTAGCAGAGAGTGGAAGCGCATGGCACGCCAACCCATCTACATTTTTTGTATGGTTTTGGCACCACTATTCTGCTACTACTTCTTCACGTCGCTCATGAAACAGGGCTTGCCCGAGAATTTGCCCATGGGGTTGGTAGACGAAGATCACACCGCTACCACACGTACTTTGGCGCGTAACCTCAACTCTTTTCAAATGAGCGACATTACTCAAGAATATGCCAACGTAACAGATGCTCGTAGAGCTGTTCAACGCGGAGAAATTTATGGTTTCTACCTTATACCGCACGGAACAACTAAGCAAGCACAATTGCAACGTGTGCCCACGGTGTCGTTCTACACCAACTACTCCTACCTCGTTGCAGGTTCACTGCTCTATCGCGACATGCGTATGATGTCGGAGTTAGCATCGGGTGCTGCCTCACGCAAAGTGCTTTATGCCAAGGGTGCTACCGAAAAACAAGCCATGGCTTATTTGCAACCTGTGGTCATCGATATGCATGCAGTGGGCAATCCATGGCTAAACTACAACATCTACTTGTCGAATATCATTATACCAGGCATGTTGGGCATCTTCATATTCATGACAAGCGTATATAGTTTAGGCACAGAGTTAAAGTTTGGTTCGTCAGACGAGCTGATGAAGTCGTCAAACGACTCTATCGTGGTAGCATTAACTAGCAAACTCATTCCGCAAAGCATCGTCTTTTTGTTAATGGGCACCATTTATGTGTTATTGCTCTATGGCTACCTACACTTTCCCTGCAACTGTGGCATTGCTCGCATGTGGTGCGTCATGGCACTCTTTGTGTTAGCTTGTCAGGGTTTGGGCGTGTTTATGTTTACTATGCTCCCCACCCTACGCATGGGACTTTCTGCTGCCTCGCTTTGGGGCGTCATATCATTCAGCATATCGGGCATGTCATTTCCTGTAATGGCGATGCATCCCATATTGCAAGGACTCTCTTACCTCTTCCCCCTGCGCCACTACTATTTACTCTACGTAAACAGTGCGCTCGATGGTTATGCCCTTGCCAATGCTTGGCCTTTTGTATTGTCGATGGTAAGCTTTATGATTCTTCCCATTCCTTTCTTAGGACGATTAAAGAAAGTAATGAAGACCTACGCCTACGAGCCCTAATGGTATAAAAGGTGGTTCTAAAAATTATGATTTTTCTCCTCTAAAAATCAGATTTTTTGTCCCCTTAAAAAACAACAAGGAATTATGTTTAATATCCGACAAGCCTTTACAGACTTCAACTACATATTTCGCGAGGAACTGAAGACGATAATCCACGACAAGGGCGTAATCATCTTCTTCTTTCTTGTGCCCTTAGGCTATCCGCTACTTTACAGTTTTATTTATACCAACGAGGTAGTGCGCGAAGTGCCTATCGCTGTGGTAGACGATTGTCGTACCACGCAAAGCCGCGAATATTTGCGTCATCTTGATGCCTCTGCCGATGTACATATCATCTCGTATTGTGCCAACATGGGCGAAGCCAAAAGCCTTATTAAGCACCGCAATGCTTATGGCGCAGTATACATTCCACGCGATTTCACCGAAAAACTTAGTCGTGGCGAACAAGTATATGTCAGTGCTTTTGCCGATATGAGTGGAATGCTCTACTACAAAAGCGTGCTTACAGCAAATACCAATGTAAGCTTGGCCATGAACGCCGACATAAAGGTAAAGCGCAGCGGAGGTACCACAGCCGAACAAGACCAAGTGGCAGAACACCCCATAAAATATGAGGAAGTGTCGCTCTATAATCCACAAAACGGATTTGCCACCTTCCTTATTCCAGCCGTGCTCATTCTCATCATTCAGCAAACTCTATTACTTGGTGTGGGTATGGCCGCAGGCACCGCACGCGAGCACAATCAGTTTCGCAACCTTGTGCCCGTAGAGCGCCACCACCGCGGACTTTTGCGCATTGTGTTAGGAAAGGGTGGAGCCTATTTGTTAGTATATATTCCACTCAGCGTATATGTATTGGGCGTAGTACCCCATCTGTTCCATCTTAACCAAATAGGCAACCCTTGGAACATTGCCCTTTTTGCCACCCCATTTGTCATTGCTTGCATATTGTTTAGCATGACAGTGAGTGCCTTTGTACGCCATCGCGAAATGTGCATTATGCTTATCGTGTTCACCTCCGTGCCCTTGTTGTTCATATCTGGACTGTCATGGCCAGGCAGTGCTGTCCCCGAATTATGGAAAGCCATAGGCTACGTTTTCCCCTCGACCTTTGGCATCAATGGTTTCGTGGCTATCAACAATATGGGGGCAGAGTTGAGCGATGTGCAGCATGATTGGTACATGTTATGGGTGCAAGCAGGCATCTACCTGGTCACCACTTGTGCTGTATATAAAGCCAGCATCACTCGTTCACGCCAACGCAACATTGAACAATGGAAAAATAACAAATAATGTTTTTCGCAGAAAAGAGGGAGGTTAATCATTCTTATTTTTAGAACTCCCCTTATATCACACGCGCGGATGTGCCAAAGTGTACATCCGCGCGTATTACATTTCGCTTGCATTTTCACCCATGCACAATTTGCCTAATTCCACTTTTACTATTACCTTTGCCTTAAAATAAAAAACAAACATGCACACTCTCAATTTACGCGGAAAACTCTATCCGCTCGACGAGCCCAAAATCATGGGTATACTCAATGTCACTCCCGACTCATTCTATGCCGAAAGTCGCACGTCCGACGATACCCACATAGCCGAACGCGTAAAGCAAATGATGGAGGAAGGAGCCGACATGATAGACATAGGCGGGTATTCCTCACGCGCTGGAGCCGACGACGTGACGCCTCAGGAGGAGATGGAGCGTTTAAGACGTGGCATACGCATTGTGCGCAAGCTCTATCCTGAAGTACCCCTATCGGTTGACACCTTCCGTGCAGACGTAGCACGCATGTGCATTGAAGAAGAGGGTGCCGACATCATCAACGATATTGCAGCAGGCATGATGGATCGTCAAATGTTTAAAACCGTGGCACGCTTAGGAGTGCCCTACATTATGATGCACATGCAAGGCACCCCCGACACCATGCAAATAGACCCCCATTACGACAATCTACGCCGTGAGGTAATGCTCTATTTTGCCGAACGCATAGACCGACTTTGTCAAATGGGTGCCAAAGACATCATTGTAGACCCTGGTTTTGGTTTTGGCAAAACCGTAGCACATAACTACGAATTGATGAACCATCTTGAAGACTTCAACATATTCAACCTACCTTTGCTTGTAGGCATTTCTCGCAAATCGATGATTTACAAGCTATTAGGTGGCACCCCACAGACTTCGCTGAACGGAACCACTGTGCTCAATACCATAGCCTTGACCAAGGGGGCACACATTCTGCGCGTACACGATGTGAAACAAGCCGTTGAAGCCAAACGCATTTGGCAAGCCACAACTCAATGTTAAAAGGTGCGTTTTTGCTTATGACTACAAAGTTCTAAAACCATCTCCCAAAACACCCACACACATCCCAACCTATGTTTAGTTTCGGAATAAAAGACATAATAGACATCTTCTCGGTAGCCATACTGCTCTACTACATCTACCGACTGATGAAAGAATCGAGTTCAGCCAATATTTTTGGCGGAATCATCGTGTTTATCGTGGTGTGGATATTTGTGTCGCAAATATTCGAATTACGCTTATTAGGCACCATTCTCGACAAAGTGGTCAACGTGGGTTCGCTCGCCTTGATTGTATTGTTTCAAGAAGAAATTCGACATTTTTTCAGCACCATTGGTGCGCGTCCCGAAACCCATTTCCTAACGCGGTTGTTTCGCAATAAAAAGAAAAACGCTGGAAGCAACGTACACCGTGAAGAAATCATGCCCATTGTGATGGCTTGCATCAACATGAGCAAACAAAAGGTGGGGGCCCTCATCATCGTTGAACGCTATGTGGGACTTAACGAATATATACAAACCGGCGACATCATCAATGCCAACATTACGCAGCGACTCATCGAAAACATCTTCTTTAAAAACAGTCCGCTTCACGATGGTGCCATGATTATTTCGCACCAACGCATACGTGCAGCCGGATGTATATTGCCCATCTCGCACGACACCGACATACCCAAATCGCTCGGTCTGCGTCACCGTGCAGCGCTTGGACTATCGCAAAAGAGCGATTGTTTGGCTATTGTGGTATCCGAAGAAACTGGTGGCATCTCTATAGCCGAAAAAGGCGCATTCCGACTCCGACTTTCAGCCGAAGAACTTGAAAGTGCGCTCTCAAAGGAGTGGATTAAAGAGTAAAAAAGCCTTTTATTCCCATTTTATTATTAACTTTGTCGCAAAATAGGCACTTTTTCGTAAAAGAATACACTTTGCATACAACAAAGTGCCCTAAAAACACACTCCACATAAGTATTCACACATGGTTAGAAAGCCCAAAATAAAAAAAGTACGCCTACACAACGAAGGCAATGTCATTCTGCGCAATAGTCTATTGGCTTTTGTGCTCGTTGGTGCATTGCTCTATTGGTTGCTCAAAGATGTAGCCCTATGGCCCTTCTATGCATACATCGTCGTGTTTGGCATTCTCTATGCCATCGCAGTTAACTTTTTCCGTTGCCCCATCCGCATCTTCAATGGCGAGAAAGAGGGCACAGTGCTCGCTGCTGCCGACGGACGTGTTGTAGTAATTGAAGAGGTTGACGAAAACGAATACTTTCACGATCGCCGCCTCATGATTTCTATCTTCATGTCTATTACCAACGTGCATGCCAACTGGTTCCCCGTTGAAGGCATTGTGAAAAAAGTTGTTCACCACAACGGAAATTTCCACAAAGCTTGGTTGCCAAAAGCAAGCACCGAGAACGAACGCTCTACCGTGGTTATTGAAACCGAGGGCGGACAAGAAGTATTGGTACGCCAAATCGCAGGAGCTGTAGCACGCCGCATTGTTACCTATGCACGCGAAGACGAAGATTGTTACTTCGACGAGCACATGGGCTTCATTAAGTTCGGTTCACGTGTCGACGTTTACCTCCCCCTCGACACTCAAGTTCTTGTAAAGATGGGACAAACCACCGTAGGCAACCAAACCATTATTGCTAAATTGGCAAAACGCAAATAAAAAAGGAGGTTCAGAAATTAGGAGGTTAGTAGGTTAAAAAAACGCCTTTGCAACACAATTTTTGCAAAGGAAACTTTTTAACCTTCTAACCTTTTAAAATTTTTAATCCACCAAGATATTTTATTTTTAAGCATACTAAAAATCAAAATGCTCCACCACATGAAAAAGCACATCCCCAACACCATAACCTGCTGCAACCTCATATCAGGCTGCATCGCTACACTTTATGCCTCACAAGCTAATTACAGCATGGCGCTCACTTTTATCATCATAGGCGCAGTGTTCGACTTTTTTGATGGCTTTGCGGCACGTCTTTTACACGTTTCTTCGCCCGTAGGCAAAGAACTCGACTCGTTGGCAGACGACATCACCTTTGGTTTCGCCCCTGCCACCATAGTCTATTCTATGCTCAAAACCACACTTTCCTCAAGTACCTGTGGCACCGAGGCATGTCCCCTCATTACCCTCCTACCCTATGCCGCATTTGTCATTGCAGCATTCTCGGCATTGCGCTTAGCTAAGTTCAACCTCGACGAACGACAGGCCACTTCCTTTATCGGTTTACCCACACCTGCTAATGCACTATTTTGGGGAGCTCTTAGCCTTACGCTCTCTACGCATGGATGGCTCGTGCCCAACACCACATTGGCAATCTGCTTATTGGTAGGCATATTGTTGTCAAGTTGGCTACTTGTGGCAGAAATCCCCATGTTTGCCTTGAAATTCAAGAGCTATGGCTGGAAAGGCAACGAACTACGCTTCAGTTTCATCATCCTTAGCGCCATATTGCTTGTAATTCTTAAATGGGGCGGATTTTCCTTAATAATTGTGCTTTACATCCTCACTTCCATTCTTAGCAACGCATTTGGCACAAAGGTTGCACATAAAGAGTAAACCCCTCATGTCTGACAAAAGCATCTCGTTTTTTTGAAACACGCTTTTATCGCATGAAACGTGTGCAGCGCCATAAAGCAGCACACCCATTACAAACCCCTAACCCAACACAAACACATGAGTTTACTCGGATTAATTGGACTGATTTTCCTTCTCTACACGTTCTACATCATAGGTCGTGTACTTTACACTGGATATTCATTTATGCGTGCCATGGGCATCAAGCCTAAATTTACACGCAAAGGACCTAAGTTCGAAAACGACTTTGGTGGTTCACAACGCACCACACAGCAGCAAAGCCACAATACAGGCAGTTCGGGCAATGCGCATCATGAGGGAGGCTCTACGAGCAACACAGAACCTCGCAACGGCAAAATATTTAGTAAAGACGAAGGAGAATATATCGACTTTGAAGAAATAAAATAACTTCATCATCAAATATATTTAATGCGCAGCTTTGAGTTTTTGTGCTCAAAGCTGCGCATTATTTTTGTATATCATGAAGATTTTATTTCACTACCTTCACCACCTTGCCATTAGTTGTACGCAAGAGGTAAACGCCAGTGTACATAGGTTGCGATTGGAAATTGGCATACGAAATGCGACCTACAAGTTGTCCACAAGCTGTATACACATCAACCATCTCGTTTGCTGCAATAGCAGGAGTAGATGCAAACACAGAACCTACACCTTCAGTCGTACCCGAAAGAGCAACTTTTTGCCAAGGTGTCCAAGAGGAAAGAACATTTCCCTTTACAGCTTGAACACGCCACATATAAGTGCCACCATCCGTAAGGTCTGTAAAGTCTAACGAAGTAGAGGTAATACCCGTAAAAGTTTGTTTAGCACGCGATGCTACAGTCTTTTCCTTATGTTGAGCAGAAAGCACATCGACAAGGTCATCTGCCTCAAAGTCACCATCGAAGATGCTCACAGCATTTACATACGAGCGTTTGGTTGAGGTGATTTTCAATTTAACGCCACTACCCACGGGATTAGCGAAATGGAACACTTGCATATCGCCAGTTGCTGTAATAAACTGCGACGACAACTCAGCATCATTGGCTGAGAGCAATGTTAAAGTTACCGCATTCTCGGTTTTGAACGGAGACATAGTAAGTGCCACAGTAAGCACTTCGTTATCAGCATCTAAGCTGGGCGAAACAAGATATCCCATAGACTTTGATGTACCGAGTTTTGCACCACCAATGCCATTGTATACCTTGAGACCGGTCCAACCAGGAGTGGTTGTCTTTTCGTCGAGCGATGAAGAAATATCCTTTGAACCATCAACCTTTAAACCTTCGCCCCATTTTGTAAAGTCTTCGCCAATTAGTTTTGCTTCTGAGGGGTCTTTAGCAGCCCCCAATTCTTTGAATTCGAGGTTATAGTTTTCGGCTTCAGTCACAGCTCCCCATTGTGCCGTAAAGGCAGTAGTTGAATGGATTGTAGACTTTAAACTCTCTTCGGTTGGTGCGTCAATGCTTTCGCCATTCATAAAGGTGAACGAGATGAGTCCGTCCGTGCTTTCAGCAATGTTGGTTATGGGTTTACCCATATACTTGCGACCATCAGCATTGGCATTAAACAATGTAGCCGCTGGTTTCGAGGTGTCAGTGAGTTCTGTATTACCACTGGTACCAGGATAAGTATCGCCATCCATGCTAGTAGCTGTATACTTATTGTCGGCTGCAATGATTGAGAAACGCTGGTGGTTCTTCACATCGTTCAAAGTGTTGTCTACCCACGCTTTTTTGTCATAATCCACATGAATCACCAACATGCCATGACCGGGCAAAGCCTTATCGCCACCCTTTTGCTGACGGTTTTCGAGCAGATAATATTCAGAGGGTGTCTTCTCGTTATAAACGATATAAGCTTCGGGAGCATCAGAGAGAGCTTTCATGTCTTTGATATAGCAAGCAGACTTAAGCTCGGTGGGTTGCATCCAACCACTCACCCAACGCTGGTAAGAGTTGTAGCCCACAGGTTCGTAACCATCGGCAGCATACGAGCCGTAGTCCATTACGTCCCACTCTTGCATGCCATAGCCTCCACCATAGGTTGTGTCGTAAATATCGGGCAAGCCTAAACAATGGCTAAACTCATGACATGCGGTGCCAATGCCTTCCATGGTTTTACTACTGGTATCGCCCATTAACTCTGACGAACAACCATAGGTGTTGATGCGTACACCATCGAGTGTAAGACTGTATCCAGCCTCTTCAATTTGCCACTCGTGGGGCCAAATGGTATCTTCTATATCTGTAGAGGCTTCGCCATAACCCGCATAGATCACATATACTTGGTCTACCTCGCCATCTTTATCCCAATCGTAATCGGCAAAGTTTACCTTTGAAGCTGCCAGTTTACAAGCCTCAACCACCATGCCTGCAGGGTCTATGTCTTCCTCATTGCTGTTGTTACCACCATACTCCTTCATATTCTTCGATACAGTTACAGGACCTACCACATCAAAGGTTAGGTCGAACTTTCCGTATGATTGGTTATAGAAGTAGTCGTGCACAGAACCTGAGTTTCCGTTTTTGCTATACCCTTTTTGGTTAAAGAAATTACTCCATTCTTCATTGTTATGTGCAGACTGCATCTTGACGTCCTTAAAGTTTACCAAGATGACCAAGCCCTTGCGCGAACCTGTTACGCCTACACCTTCGCCACCCACACCGGGGGCAATGCTTACGTTGTGACGATTACTACGCTTTTGCAAACGCGCCAAACGAATTGCATTACGTTGTGCCGCACGTTGCACACCTTTTTGGCGTACACTTGAGGCATGTGCTGCGTTGTTGCTAACAAATGCTGTTTCAGCAGCCGCACGTTCACCTTCATTATGGGCTAATTGGGCAGAGGCTGTAGTATTACCATTGGCGTCAACTGTAGCATAGCAATAGGCTCCATCGGCACGTTTTACAAGAGGAATACCATCGAGTGTTGAAATGAAATGGTAGTTTTCATCACCCTTAAATGTGATGGTAAGCATCGTGCCGTCTGGCTGCTTTACTGTTTGCTTGCGCGGTTTAGCAGGAATGGCACTTGCCGAAGCTGCAAAGAGGGCTGTTGCGAACAGCGTAAGTAATGTTTTCTTCATATATTAAGTTGAATGTTTCCTTAGTTGAAAATATTAGGAGTTGAAAAGTAATATGATTAAAGATTTTGTATATCTCTCAAACTTTTCAACTCCTAAACTTCAATGTGCGTCTATCAATTTATGCGTGAACGTAGGTACCGATATTTTCGCCTTCAAGCACCTTTTTAAGGTTGCCATAAACATCCATGTTAAATACATAGATGGGCAATTTATTTTCGCGACACATGGCAGTAGCCGTCACATCCATTACCTTAAGACCACGCGAAAGCACTTCGTCGTAAGTAATTTCATCGAATTTCGTAGCCGTAGGATCTTTCTCAGGGTCGGCAGTATACACACCATCCACACGAGTACCTTTAAGCATTACGTCGGCTTCAGTCTCTATGCCACGCAATGATGAGCCTGTATCGGTTGTAAAGTAAGGACTACCTGTGCCACAACTAATAATTGCAACCTCACCGCGCTCCATAGCCTCAATAGCCTTCCATTTGCTATAGAACTCACCAATGGGTTCCATGCGAATGGCTGTGAGCACATGGCTCTTTACACCGATTGCACCTAATGCACTGCTCAGAGCGAGCGAGTTAATAACAGTGGCACACATACCCATTTGGTCTCCCTTTACACGGTCGAAGCCTTTGCCTGCTCCACTCAAACCGCGGAAGATGTTGCCACCGCCAATAACGATGCTGATTTGAACGCCCATCTCGAGCGCTTCTTTTATCTGAGTTGCGTATTCATTAAGACGTTTTACGTCAATTCCGTAACCTTGCTCGCCCATCAAACTTTCGCCACTGAGCTTAAGCAATATGCGTTTGAACTTTGCCATATTTCTTTATATTTCGTATAATTATTAGAATGTGCGCAAATTTAATGATTTAATTTCTATCGTTGCAAGTTTTAAGCATTTTCTTTGTGAGTTTGGGATATAGAAAGGCTTGTACCACACCCCGACAACCTAAATAGGCTAAAAATGCTACCCAAAGCACATGGTTGGTAAGGGGGAATGCACTTATTATTACAAAAAACAAAACAGATGCTGCCAACATGCTTATTAACATATAGCGCGTAGCAGTTGAACCTATAAAAAGTCCATCGTAAAGAAAAGCACAAAAACTTACTAAGGGGATGCAATAAGCATAAGGCAAATAGTTTGCAGCCTGTGCCAATACGACTGTGCTATCGGTAAGCAAGGAGAGTATGGCATTTCCAAAAGCAATGTATACCAAGGTGAAAGCTATTACCAAACCTATGCCCCATTTGAACAAGCTACGCGTGAGTGCACAAAATTCTTCACGATTCTTGGCACCATAATATTGTCCGCCGATGGCTTCACCTGCATAAGAGAAACCATCAAACAAGTATGAAAAGAGCGTAAAAAATTGCATTAACAAGGTGTTGGCTGCCAATGTTAACTCGCCTTGTGTCGAACCTGCTGTGGTAAAATAACTACTCACGGCTATCAAACAAAAGGTGCGAAAAAAAATGTCACGATTTACACCAAAGAATTTCTTAAATGCAACACGGTTGGTCACTTCGCGCCATCTTACATGGGGTAAATGTGGACGATATTTGCGTAAAAACACAACCACTGCGGTTAAAAATCCAGCATATTGCGCTACCAATGTGCCTGCAGCTATACCCTCTACCTTCCAACCAAATGCCAATACTAATAGGGCACTGACTACTATATTTACCACATTTTGCATAATGGCAATCGCCATAGGCACACGGGCATTTTGCATACCCAAAAACCAACCCGTAAATCCATAGAGTCCAAGCACAGCGGGGGCACCCCAAATAAGTATATTAAAATACAAGTGTGCGTATTGTGCAACCTCGGGCGTGGCTGTAATAAAACGGAAAGCTAATTCTATGATAGGATGTTGCAAAATAATTAACACAGCAGACACCACTGTTGCCACAGTGAGCGAACGTAACAACACCAACATAGACTCTTTTTGATTTCCTGCGCCATACGCTTGTGCGGTGAGCCCTCCTGTGCCCATTCTTAAAAAACCAAATAGCCAATACGCCATGTTGAAAAGCATTCCACCCACAGCTATGGCACCTATATACGAAGCTTTACCCAAATGTCCCGCAATGGTTGTATCGACCAATGCCAACAATGGCACTGTGATGTTCGATATTATACTTGGAATAGCTATGTGCAAAATTTTTTTATTCATGAGTGATGGGTGGTTCTAAAAATCAGAGGATAAATTTTACTTCCTTAAAAGCATACACATGTTCACTACCATCTGTCTTACGTAAGGTGAGCATACCCAAAGGCGATATATCCACAATGCTGGCTCGAAAACGTCCAGTCGCATCTTCATAAGTATGCACCCCCGTTTTACGATAAAGCCGACTCATATATGTGGTGTGCAATGCCTGGAAATCTCCCTTTCGTAATTGTTGGTAATGCCCATCGAAAATCTTCACTATGTTTTGCAATAACAACGTGCGGTCTACGTCATGTCCTATAATTTGTTGCAACGAAATAGGATTGGGTGCATCACTTTTAAACGCAGGTTGATTCACGTTTACCCCTACCCCCGTCAGCGTGTTACAAATATAGGCACCACAAATGCTATGTTCAAGCAGCATGCCACATATTTTTTGATCGTGCCAATACACATCGTTGGGCCATTTCACCGTAAAACCCTCTGCATATTCACACAGTGCCTCGCACACGGCTAAAGCCAAAGCCTCTGAGAGCGCAAACTGCTGAGTGGCTTTAATGCAATGAGGAACAAACGTAAAGCCAAATAGCAAATTACAACCTGCATCTGCCTCCCACGATGTGCCTCGTTGTCCACGTCCTGCTGTCTGAAAATCGGTCACCATCAGCACGCACGTTTCGTCTGCAACTGCATACTCTACACGTTTTAGTTGCAGCATGGTTGAGTCTATTTGCGAAACATACACAACACGCCAATTCTCGGGCAACTGCAATGTGCTAAATGGAGTTTGGGGCGTTGTAGCGTGCGATGTGTTATTCTTGAATTGCGGCATATTCTGCTTGTAGTTTTTTGGGCATTTTTTTAAGAACCTCTGCGAGCGAATGATCGATTAGTTCTAACACCAATTCATCGGGCACATCTGCGTCAAAATGCACCTCGTTCCAATATTTTTTATTCCAATGCCAAGCACCTGTCACGGCATTGTAACGGTCGCGCAGTTCTATGGCATAATCAGGATTACACTTCAACACCACCAAGTCTGGACGTTCCAAATCGAGATAGGCAAATATTTTATTGTAAACGCGAAACAAAATACCTTCTGGTCCAAAGGCTGAATCTTCGGTAGCCAAAGGCTTTTGCAAACAATAAGCGCGTACGGTTTCTATATCCATGGAGTTTATTTCTTTTTTGAAGAATTGTCCCCTATTGAGGGAATATCAAACATTGGTACTTCAACATAAAGCATTTATTGTCCTAAACCTCAAAGGGACGATGGTGGTGTGTTTGTTGCCACACCTCGTCTTCGGTGTAAGCATGGCGCAAATGCGTAATTTTAAAAGGACGTTCGGTACCAACCACTGTGATAATGTCAAAACTATAAGCCTTGTGGTGCAAATTATAGTATGCCATGTATGCCCTACCTGCAGCAATGATATTGCGTTTTTTTTGCAAAGTAACAGCCTCAGCCGCTGATGCAAAATGCTCATCGCTACGGGTTTTTACCTCCACAAATACCACTTCGCCATGCCACTCTGCCACAATGTCTATTTCAAGTTTTTCTCTACGCCAATTACGGTCTAACAGCGTGTAGCCCTTTAATGCCAAATAATAGGCTGCCTCGTTCTCGCCAATACGTCCAAGTTCGTTGTGCTCTGACATAAGTTAGCGCTTCTTTTTAAAGAAATCTTTCATCAGTTGTGCACATTCTTCCTCGAGCACCCCATTCGTTACCTGTGTCTTAGGGTGTAAGGCTTGGGGCGCATACACAGAATAGCCACGTTTAGGGTCTGAAGCCCCATAAACCACACGTCCCATTTGCGACCAACCAATGGCACCTGCACACATCACGCAAGGTTCTACGGTTACATAGAGCGTACACACGTCTAAATACTTACCATTCAGCGCATCGGCAGCTGCCGTAATGGCTTGCATCTCGGCATGTGCCGTCACATCGTTGAGTGTTTCTGTAAGGTTGTAGGCACGGGCTATAATGCGATCGCGACACACTACCACTGCCCCCACAGGCACCTCGTCTTTATCATAAGCCATGCGAGCTTGTTCTAAAGCCTTACGCATGTATTCTTCGTCTGTCATATTTTTTAAAAAGGTATTGAAGGGTGAAACTGAGAAGTCGTCTAAACTTTTCTGACAGCAGTTTCATCCTTTTTAAAAACCTAAAATTTCTTTACCAACTTCAGTGCCACACGTCCTCGTTCTTCGTCTATTTCGATTACGCGCACCAACACTTGTTGCTGAATGTTTACCTCCTTAGCAGGGTCTTTCACATAATGGTCTGCCATTTGCGACACATGCACCAAACCCTTCACCTTAATGCCCATGTCTACAAAACAACCAAAGTTTGTGATGTTTGTTACCACACCCGGCACTTCCATTCCCTCGCGCAAATCGTCGATGGTATGCAAGTTTTCAGCAAAACTAAACACCTTGGCTGTGCCACGTGGGTCACGCCCGGGTTTTGCCAATTCTTGCATAATGTCTGTCAGTGTGGGTAATCCCACCTCAGCGGTGCAATATTTGTTTAAATCTATTTTAGCACGCATCTCTGCCGAAGCTATCAGTGTGGGCACATCACACCCTGCATCCTTTGCCATTCGCTCCACCAAGTCATAACGCTCAGGATGCACGGCAGTGTTATCAAGTGGATTTTTAGCATTGGGAATGCGCAAGAATCCTGCACATTGCTCAAAGGCTTTAGCACCCAAACGTGGCACTTTCAGCAAGGCTTTTCTCGAGGTGAAAGCACCATTTGCTGCACGATAATCCACAATATTTTGTGCCAATGCGGGTCCGAGGCCCGACACATAAGTCAGCAAATGTTTTGAGGCGGTGTTAAGGTTCACACCTACTGTGTTCACACAGCTCTCTACGGTCAAGTCGAGCGATTTTTTCAGCTCTGTCTGGTCTACGTCGTGCTGATATTGTCCCACCCCAATGGCTTTAGGATCTATCTTTACCAACTCTGCCAAGGGGTCTGCCAAACGTCTACCTATACTCACAGCACCACGCACCGTCACATCATAGTCGGGAAATTCCTCACGTGCCAATTTCGAGGCTGAATATACCGAAGCTCCGTCCTCGCTAACCAAGAAGATTTCTACGTCTTTTAAATGCAAACTTTTCACCAGTTCCTCGGTTTCGCGTCCGGCAGTACCATTTCCTATGGCTATGGCTTCTACCTTATACTGCTCAACCAACGAGGCTACTTTAAAACCTGCACGAGCATATTGGTTTTGTGGCTGATGCGGATAGATGGTTTCGTTGTGCAACAAGTTTCCTTGTGCGTCAAGACACACCACTTTACACCCTGTTCTAAAACCAGGGTCGATGCCCATAATGCGTTTTTGTCCCAATGGCGGTGTAAGCAACAACTGTTTTAAGTTGTTGGCAAACACTTGAATTGCCTCTTCGTCTGCACGTGTCTTGCTCGAGCCGGCAAATTCTGTTTCGATGCTTGGTTTCAACAAACGCTTGTAAGCATCGGTTGCAGCCATTGCCACATGGGCTGCTGCAGGCGAACCTGCCTTCACAAAAGGACGTTCTACGCGACTGATGCAATCGTCCTCGTCCGACGGACCAATGCTTACGCGCAAGTATCCCTCAGCCTCGCCACGACGCATCGCCAACAAGCGGTGCGATGTGCAACGCTTTAAGGGTTCGCTCCAATCAAAATAATCGCGGAATTTGCCAGCCTCAGCCTCTTTGCTTTTCACCACCTTCGACCGAATCATGGCAGTGTGTTCAAACGAACGACGTACCACCTGACGGGTGCGTTCATCTTCATTAAAGCGTTCTGCCAATATGTCGCGAGCACCTTGCAATGCCTCTTCCACATCCTTTACCTCGCCCTTCACATACTGTTTTGCCACCTCTTCGGGCTTTTTATAGGGCTGCAGCAACAAGGTGTTTGCCAAAGGTTCAAGTCCCTTTTTGCGAGCCACCTCTGCCATGGTTTTGCGTTTGGGTTTAAAGGGCAAATAAATATCTTCGAGCAAGGTGGCATCCCAACATTCTTCTATGCGTTTTTTAAGTTCATCGGTCAGTTTTCCTTGTTCTTCGATGGTTTGCAATATATATTCGCGACGGTGCACTAATTCGTTCAGTTTATCGTTCTGCTCTTTTACCTGAGCCACTTGCACTTCATTGAGTCCACCCGTTGCCTCTTTACGATAACGACTAATAAAGGGTATGGTTGCGCCCTGTTCCAAAAGGTTGATGGTGCTTTCCACCTGCTTTTCGCGCAAACCTAATTGGCGGGCTATAATTTCGGTAATATTCATTTTGCTATACTGTTGATAGGATGTTAAAGAGTTTGGGGAGGTAAGCCAAGCCTACACCCTCATTGCAAAGATAGCGCTTTAATTTTAAAACAAAAAATAAAATAGGATTTGTGCAAGCTAAGTAGGGGGTCAAAATTAGGTCCACATGGTATCAATTGCTTTAAACTTGCTTGATGCTATACTATAAATACATGAACATGTTCATCTTTTTTTTACATTCTATACACGCCTTTCAAAATAATTTTTTACTTTTGCATTGAAATAAAAACGAATATCTTGGACAAAATGCCCTTGGTTAAAATCAAAAAAATAACACAATATGAAAACTTTAGGAATTAAACATTTATTGTATACATTGCTTGCAGCTATCACATTGGGGTTATCTTCATGCAGCTCCGAAAACGAGGAACCTGCCAACTTCAATAAATTGCCACAGGCTATAGCCCAAGATTTTCGTAATCGCTGCGCAAGCAACACCATTAAAGGTGTTTACAGTGGTGACGACTTCGATCGTGAGAGCAATCAACAAGAAACATACATATACACTGAAAATCAAGAGGGAGAAGAGTGCACTGTGGTTTATCTTGACAACGTATGGAACCGCACAATACAAAAGTTGTCTAACATTGACCAGTTGCCCTACCAAGTGCTACTACAATTACTCAAAGTAAACCCTGAAGCCAGAGAAGATGAGTTTCAAAGAATAGAAGAGGTGTCACAAAATTGCATCAATGGCAAATACTACATATTGAGTTATTTGCAGGACACGCCTTCGCTTAAAAACCTTGTTCACACGCTCGTTATCAACAGCGACGGAACTGTACTCAAGTCATGCACATACGATATAATCCCCAATATCTATGTACATCCACTTTCTACCGACATGGATTGGATTACAAAGCATTACAAGGATGCCGTAATTCTGGCTTATGTCTGCGACTTGGGCGATGACAATTACCTCATCCTACACAATGGAATCATAAAGTCGGTTTTATTTCGCAAATCTGGAAGTGGCACCGAATGGAAAGAAACAAGCTACCCATTATCTCAAGATATGACGATACCAAACAATGTTCTTGAATCATTACACACCACCTATCCCAATTTTTACTATACAGAAGTAAAGTTCATTGAAAACGAAGGTGGCGAATACTATCTTTTTGTTGACGGATCAAGATCTGATCGTTTGGGATACTATATTGCTACAAATCAGATATAATAACTTTTTAAAAATTCTGAGATTCTGCCAATCTTATGCAAGTTACGTGCAGAATATCAAGTTTTTTTTTGCAAAAGTACAATATTCCAAAAACGCATTGTCTGACATTGACAGACATTGTCAGAAATAAGCAGACTTCGCCACTACATAGGCGGATTCTGCTTATTTCTATTTTCGTTCTGCCTTTGCTACGAATTTGTATCGCGATTTTATACATAAAATCATTTTTCACCCCTTATTTTTTGGCAAATAATATTCCGAATTCATTCCGAAGGAATACCGATATCATACCGAAGGCACACCACAGCAAAAATAAAGCAAAAGTTTAACTCACACGAATGGTTATTTTTTGTAGTCAATTTGTATACAGATTTCTAAGTTTGTGTTGTTATAATGGGGTAACCTATTATAATAAACGACTCGCCTTGCACTACTTTGCTTCGCGAAGTTAGGCTGCGGCTCGGCACAGCAAAGAGAAAATCAAGTTTTTCTCTTTGCTGTGCACTCGGTTTGCGCTAACTTTGCACCTAAAATCAAAAGACCAACTTAACATTTATGTTTTCGATAATTTTAATTATTGTTTGTGGCGTTGTGGCAGGCTTCGGCTTAAGACGATGGCGCAAACTGCAATACATTAACCATACTATTAGTTTTACCATTTGGTGCATGCTCTTTGTGTTGGGCGTGTCGGTAGGACAAAACCGTAGCATTGTTAACAACCTTTGGAGCTATGGCGCACAGGCTTTGTTGATTAGTGTGGCAAGCATGTTGGGAAGCGCTATAGGAGCTTGGTTACTCTATAAATTTGTGTTGAATAACAAATCACCTAAATCATGAAACAAAGCCTTTTTGTGGTATTTATGTTTGTCGCAGGATGTGTGGTAGGCGATGTGTTCAACGTGCATTGGGAGTTCCATAGCATGTCGATGATTATTCTCTACGCTTTGATGTTTCAAGTGGGCATCAGTGTGGGATGTAGCGACAACCTAAATGCCATTTTACGTCATTTCCGTCCTAAAATGCTTTTACTGCCTCTTACTACCATTGCGGGCACCTTGCTATTCTCAGCATTGGTGGGATTGCTACTTACGCATTGGGGAGTGCTCAACTGTATGGCTGTGGGTAGCGGTATGGGATATTACTCTCTTTCGTCTATCCTTGTTACACAACTAAAAATGCCCACTCTCGGACAACAGTTGGCTGCTGAATTAGGAACTATTGTCTTACTCTCAAACATCTGCCGCGAACTGATATCTATGATTTGTGCACCACTTATTTACAAGATATTTGGACCCTACGCTCCCATTAGTGCTGCTGGCGTTACCTCGGTCGATGTATGTTTGCCTGCCATTAGTCGCGCATGTGGCAAGGAAATTATACCTATCTCTCTTTTCCATGGTATGATTGTGGACTTAACTGTGCCCTTAATAGTTCCGTTTCTTTGCGAGTTATAAGGGCTAAATTTTATTACGAATCACATACTCGCCCTAAAACTACAATACAAAAAGTGGCTCTTACACAATGGTTTTATAGACATTTTTTCTCTTGTATGCCACTAAAAATGAAAAAAAGACGAAACGAATGGCATGAGTCATATTTTTTATATTACCTTTGCATAAGGTAGGCTACACCTCAGTAGTATATCCAAGCAAGCTTGATATTCTACTTTTCGGTTTGCACTACCTTTGCATAAGGTAGGCTGCACCTCAGTAGTATATCCAAGCGAGCTTGATATTCTACTTTCGGTTTGCACTACCTTTGCATAAGGTAGGCTACACAGTCTCAAATAAAACTCAATCCCCACAACGAAACAAACAGAGCGTATGACCGTCTCCGAATTTTTCAAAAAAATATTCAGCCGACAGCTATTTGGCAACTGCTTGGGCATGGTTATTATTACTATTGTCCTGGCTGTGGGCGCATTCTTGTTCTTGAACGTATACACACATCACGGAAAAGAGGTGGAAGTGCCCAATATCTGCGGCATGGACCAAGCTGTGGCAAAAAAGAAACTCGAAACGATGGGACTAAAAATGGAGGTTTCGGACACGGGATATGTGTATAACGCTGCTGCTTTTTCTGTGCTTGAACAAAGCATTAAGCCCGGTGATAAAGTAAAACCCGGACGCGTGATTTTTATTATAATCAATGCAAATGGTCCACGACAAATCACACTGCCCGACGTGGCTGATAACTGCTCACGACGCGAAGCTGAAGATAAATTGCGCATTCTTGGTTTTAAACTGGCACCCACTGAATATGTAGTGGGCGACCCTGATTGGGTATACGGCATTAAAGTGAATGGCAAAAATGTGCCCGCAGGCACCAAAGTGTCGATTAACACGCCAATTACCTTGGTGGTAGGTTCGGGTGGAAACATCGACGAATATAACGGAAACGATAGCATTGACTACTTGCTGAACGCACCAACCGAAACCGACGAAGAATTTATTGAAAGCGGTGGAGGTACTGACGCTGAACATAGCAAGGATACGCATGAGGAAGAACATGCTGAAGAATAGAACGAATGACTCTTTGGAGGGCATCCCCCCAAAAAGTTGCGTTCTTTATAAATGCTGAATAAAAAGATATTATACTCTCTTGGAAGATAAATTCAACGAAATAGACTTAGAAAACCCTGAACTCGATGCGATGCTCGATGAAGACGATGCTGGTGAAGAGGCGGCTGAGCTGTATGAACACTATCGCGTGGTGGCTGACAAAGGACAGCAATTATTACGCGTAGATAAATTCTTGCTCGACCACCTAAAGGATACTTCGCGCAATCGCATTCAAACTGCTGCTAAAGCTGGGTTTATACACGTAAACGAACGACCTGTAAAAAGCAATTATCGCGTTAAGCCTTTTGACGTGGTAACACTATTGCTCGATCGTCCGCGCTACGAAAATAAGATTGAGGCTGAAGATATTCCCCTCGACATCGTATATGAAGACAGCGAACTGCTTGTGGTTAACAAACCCGCAGGCTTAGTGGTACACCCTGGCTGTGGTAACTATACAGGTACATTGGTCAACGCCGTTGCTTGGCACTTAAAAGATGACCCTAAATACGACCCTAACGACCCTGCCGTTGGTTTGGTACACCGCATTGACAAGGACACTTCAGGACTGTTGGTAGTGGCTAAAACTCCTGATGCGAAAACCAAACTCGGACTGCAATTCTTTAATAAAACCACACGCCGACGCTATAATGCTTTGGTATGGGGCAACTTGCAAGAAGACGAAGGACGCATTGAAGGAAACATTGCTCGCAATCCGCGTGACCGTATGCAAATGGCTGTTTTCGATCCTAACTCTGGCATTGGCAAACACGCTGTGACTCACTACCGCGTGCTAAAACGCTATGGATATGTCACGTTGGTTGAGTGCATCCTCGAAACAGGGCGCACACACCAAATTCGTGTACACATGAAACATATTGGACACCCACTCTTTAACGACGAGCGCTATGGCGGTGACCAAATATTACGTGGCACACAAAGCAGTTCGTACAACAGTTTTATCCGTAACTGCTTTGCGCTCTGTCCACGCCAAGTGTTACACGCGCGTACCCTCGGTTTTAAACACCCAAAGACAGAAAAAGAAATGGACTTTACTACCGAGTTGCCCGATGACATTACGGCATTACTGAAAAAGTGGGATACGTATTTAAATGCTGCAAAAGGTATTTGATGCGTGGAAAGTTTAAAAGGATGTAGGGCGAATTTACCCTTTGTCCATTCTTATTTTAGCCTATTATGAATTGGGCTATTAAGTTTCAAAAGCTTTCATTTCCCTTTCCCATTCGACTCTAAATTAGCAAATATAACAATGAAACGTAAAATTGCTATTGTGGCTGGAGGTGATTCCTCTGAGCACGATGTTTCTCTGCGTTCGGCAGAGGGTATTTTGTCCTTTATGGACAACGAAAAGTATGACTGCTACATTGTAGAAATCAAAACTGGTGGAGATTGGACCGTATTTTACGGACAAGAGAAGTGCCTCATCAATCGCAATGACTTCTCATTTAACACGGCTGATGGCAAACGCCACAACTTTGACTTTGCCTATATTACCATTCATGGCACTCCGGGCGAGAATGGTATTATGCAGGGCTACTTCGACCTTATCGGTATGCCCTACTCTACAAGCGACGTTTTGGTTGAAGCACTCACTTTCAATAAGTTTGCGCTTAACAACTTCTTACGTGCTTTCCCCGAATTGCACATCTCTGACTCTGTAATGGTGCGCAAAGGCGACAACATTACTCCCGATGACGAAAAGCAGATCGCTGAACGCCTGGGCATTCCTTGCTTTGTAAAGCCTAATGCGGGTGGCTCTAGTTTTGGTGTAACCAAGGTTAAACATGCCGACGCCCTACGCGCTGCCATTGACAAAGCCATGATGGAAAGCGACGAGGTGATGATTGAAAAGATGATGAGCGGTACCGAAATTACTTGCGGATGCTTTAAGCGTGCCAATGGCGAAATCGTGACTCTGCCCATTACCGAAGTGGTTTGCCACGACGAATTCTTTGACTACGACGCTAAATACAATAACAAGAGCGACGAAATTACGCCTGCACGTATTGCACCTGAAACGGCACAACGTGTGAGCGATATGACGAAACGCATCTACCACATCTTGGGTTGCTACGGACTGATTCGTATCGACTACATTCTCTCGGGCGAAAAGGGTCAGGAGCAAATTAATATGCTCGAAATTAACACCACACCTGGTATGACCGCAACAAGCTTTATTCCTCAGCAGGTACGTGCCTCTGAGTTTGAAATTAAAGATGTGTTGAGCGAAATTATTGAAGGTAAGTTCTAAAAAATATTTTGAAGTTTAAGAGTTTAAAAGTTTAGAAGAATGCTACACCCCTATAAGGCAACCTCTTTACTTTTAAACTCCTAAACTTTTAAAGTTTATAAGGACCCAACTTATTTACTCATTGACTTAAAACCCCATACACCATGAATATACACGATTTTGACGCAATACGTCCATTGCTGCCCGAGGAGATTCCCGCAGCCATTGAGGCTTTGTTTGCCGAACCACAATTTTGCAGCATCTTGCAGTCGTTCTATAAGGACATTCCACTCGAAATGCTCAAAGCTAAAGCACTGAGCTGTCCCTCATTGCTCGATTTGCAAAAATCACTCATCTATCCACTCGTAAAACAGTTGGTAGCAAAATGTGCCACAGGTTTCGACTTGGACGCAGAAGTGATAGCACCTGCCGACCGCAAAAAGAGCTACACCTTTGTGTCGAACCACCGCGACATTGTGCTCGACTCTGCCTTTCTCGACATCTTGCTTATTGACCATGGTTTCGATAACACCATTGAAATTGCCATTGGCGATAACTTGCTTATTTACCCATGGATTAAAACCTTGGTGCGACTCAACAAATCGTTTATCGTGCTACGTTCTGTGGGAATGCGCGAAATGCTTATGGCGAGCAAGCGCATGAGCGAATACATGCACTTTGCCGTGCGAGAATTGAACGAAGGTATTTGGATTGCACAACGCGAAGGACGTGCCAAAGACTCTAACGACCGCACACAAGAGTCTATCTTAAAGATGATGGTAATGGGGGGCGAAGGCACTCCTATCGAACGTCTTAAAGAGCTCAATATCTGTCCGTTATCTATCTCTTACGAATACGACCCTTGCGACTTTCTTAAAGCCAAGGAATTTCAGCAAAAACGCGATGATGCCTTGTTTAAAAAGAGCCGTCAAGACGATTTAATTAACATGCAGACGGGCATTTTTGGCAAAAAAGGAAAAGTGCAATACCGTTTGGCAGCACCTATCAATACTTGGATTGATGAATACGCAGACCTGCCTAAGGCTGAATTCTTTAAGGCTGTTGCAGCACGCATCGACCAAGGCATTCATGCCAACTACGAGATCTTTGCCAATAACTACGTGGCACTCGACTTGCTGAATGGCAACGATGAACAAGCTGCACACTACACAGCTGAGGACAAGGCACGCTTTGAGGCTTATCTCAACGAACGCATTGCATTGATTGACCTTGAAAACAAGGACGAAGCCTTCTTGCGCGAACGCATTCTCACAATGTATGCCAACCCGCTTATTAACCACTTGGCTGCAAAGACTTCCTTGTAACAGGTTGTCGCTAAGTTTCAAGAAAAAACTGAACTACGCTTTCACAACATGGGCTTAAAAAAATGGTTCTTCGCACTGATTATGTTATGCTTTATTGCCTCGTGCAATGAAGACTCCGACATACAGCCTGCCTACCAATTTGCTTTGACCGAAGTGACTACCGACCACCAAGGCAAAGCCCACACCCTGCTGTTAGACGATGGCACAGAGTTGGCTCTTAACACGCCTATTTCGGGATTAAGAGCCGACTCTACCTATCGCCTACAGGCACTCTTTGTGCAAAATAAACAAAAGGCACAACTCCATTCTTATGCACAGGTGTTGGCCCCCGAAGCTAAGGCCTATAAGACCATGCAACTACCTATGGATGCCGTGAACGTAGTGACCTATTGGCAAGGAAAGCATTACGTGAATCTGCGATTAGCCATTAAAGGCACCGCTGAAGGGACACACCTTTTGGGCTTTAACGATGAAGGGATACGCAATAATGTCAACGGCACCCAAACAAGATTAATCACCTTGCTACATAACCAAAACAACGATCCGCTTTATTACACGCGCGAGGTGTATCTTTCATTGCCCTTACGTCCGTTCATTCAATCTACTCCCACCGACTCGCTCTGCCTTCAAATAAACACCTTTCAAGGCGTAAAGTCGTTTGTTTTTTCCTTAAAATAGAATTTATCTAACAGCTAAGACGTTTTAAGTAGACTAGCTATAAGTATGCTTGTAATACTTAAAACTTAATACTTCATACTGAATCATGCTTTATTCCCCCGAAGAAATAAAACAGCAAACGCGCGAACTTTGGCGCACCTGCTTCAACCACTCTGAAGAGTTTATGGACATTTACTTCGACGAGAAATATACCGACGAAGCAAATCTCACTATACGCCACGACGGACGTGTTGTGGCAGCCACACAATTATTGCCCTATCGTTTCACATTCTATGGTTCTGTGCAACACATAGGCTATCTTTCGGCGTTAGCCACTTCTCCCGAAAATCGCAACCGTGGCTTTGCCTCAAACCTTATTCACGAGGCACACCGTCGCCTTTTTAAACAAGGGGCTACTCTCAGCTTTCTCATTCCACAAGACGACGATACACGTCATTTCTTTGAAAAACCACAACATGGTGCTTTTTGGACATCGGTATACCGCCAAGAACTCCCACTCGACATTACCAACGACGGAGATTTTAGCAAAATAGAAGTATCACGTCCCGACGAATGGACCAACGATCTCTATGTGTTCTACCGACGCCTTACAGCCGAATTACCCTTTATGGTTCATCCCTCTGAAAATGACTTTTTTGCCGCACTCGAGGATGCTGACCTAAAAGACGGTTATGTGCTTGTGGCACACCGCAAACGTCGTATGGTAGGCTTCTGTTTAGCCGTAAAAGAACCGAATGGCAAAGTCTACATTCGCACCTTGGCAATTACCGAAACATCTACTCGCGCTGCCTTTGTTGATTACCTCTGTCGAGAATGTGGCGTTGACCAAGTATACCGTCGTTTCTGTTTACCGGGTTCGCTTAAAGGCTGCGTGCCCTATGCCATGGCACGTGTAATCAATGTACCACACTTCCTCTCTGCCATTGCTACACGCAATCCGGGTTTCCAACTCCACATTGGTGTTGATGGCGATATGGATATTCCCGAAAACAATGGATGGTATATTGTTGAAAACGGACGTGTACGCCTCACCGACATAAAACCCGAAAGCATTGTCACACCAGGTGGCTTAGCTGCCATGTTCATGGCTGCCCAACCGATGGTTTTGGACCTTATGCTCGACGAATAAATGTTCATCCCTTATATCCCTGAACGATATGAAAAAAATGCTCCTACTACTCGCTGCAGCACTGACATTCACGTCAGCCTCAGCACAAACGGCACTCGAACATAAACAACAATCGCTTGCCAAGTGGAACATTGGCTCTGCACAATACAGTGGCATCACAGCACTAGGGGGCAATCGTTATGCCCTAGTGAGCGATAAAGAACCAACCGATGGATTCTTTGTTTTTCGCATCGACCAAAGTGCTATCACAGGCGATGTGACCAACGTATACATGGAGGGCTTTTATGGTAATCGCTCTCCAAAGGTAGATGCTATGGGCATCAGCACACGCGACTGTGAAGGTATTGCCTATGTGCCTAAAACCAACACTATTTTTATTAGTGGTGAAGGTGACCAACGTATTCTTGAATACGATATGAAAGGACAACCCACAGGGCGTGAACTCAATGTGCCTGAGATTTTCTCATCGAAGAACATTGTGTTTAACTATGGCTTCGAGGCTTTGTGCTACGACACCCTCTCTCACACCTTTTGGACCACTAGCGAGAGTACACTTCCTGCCGATGGACCTGCGGCATCACCTACGACACCTGGTGTGCAAAACTTATTGCGTCTGCAAGCCTTCAACGACCATCTGCAACCTACTGCCCAATATGCCTACCGCATGGACATTGGTAAAAAAGATGACTTTGGCAAAACCTACGTATTTGGTGTGCCTGAGTTAGCTCCCCTACCCGATGGTCGACTCTTGGTATTAGAACGCGAAGCAAATGTTACAGCGGGTGGCATGAGCAGTACCGCACGTTGCAAACTCTTTGTGGTAGACCCACGCAATGCAAACCAAATAGATAGCCATACATCGATGAAGGACATCAACCCTAATCACTTCCTCGACAAAAAGCTATTAGCTGATTGGACCACTACCGTGCAACCTTTCCGCATTACCTTTGCCAACTACGAAGGCATGTGCTTAGGTCGTACGCTTCCCGATGGTCGTCAAACTCTTATTCTTGTCAACGACTCGCAAGGCGGTTATCGCAAAGGTCCCTTCCACCTAAAAGATTACATCAAAGTAATCGTATTGGGAAACTGATAAGGTGAGCACTACAAATTAGTTGCTTGCTTTGAGCATTATATGGGTTGTGAAACATTCGTTATCACATCCCATTTTTTAGTTAAAACAAAATTATTAGCCCCACAGTAGAAATGCTTAGGAAGTGCGACCAATCCGTCGCCTCCCAACATTTATACTGTGGGGCTAAAATTATAATCCATTAAGTTTATGTTAAGTACCAAATACTCCTCATGCCTAACACATTTAGGAGGTAATACTTAACACATAACACTTAAATCTTACATACGTTCGTGGAACGAACGAGAGATTACCTCAAGCTGGTGTTCGCGTGAGAGCTTCACGAAGTTCACAGCGTAACCACTTACACGGATAGTAAGCTGCGGGTACTTTTCAGGATGTTCCATAGCGTCCTCAAGCATTTCGCGATTGAGCACGTTCACATTCAAGTGGTGAGCACCCTTAGTGAAGTAACCATCCATCATAGTAACCAAGTTTTCTACACGTTCTTCAGGAGTACGACCCAAGCTCTGGGGCACGATGCTGAAGGTGTTAGAAATACCATCCTGTGAGTCACGGTAACGAAGCTTAGCAACTGATGCCAACGAAGCAACAGCACCGCTCTTATCACGTCCGTGCATGGGGTTAGCACCCGGAGCAAAAGCTACGCCTGCGGCACGACCATCAGGAGTTGCACCAGTCTTCTTACCATACATCACGTTCGAAGTGATAGTGAGCAATGAGAGAGTAGGCTGAGCGTTCTTGTAAACGGGCAACTTCTTGAGTTCCTCGTCGAAGTAGTAAACGAGGTCAACACCAAGGTGGTCCACACGGTCGTCATTGTTACCGAAGCAGGGGAATTCACCTTCTACGTCAAAGCCTTCAGTCAAACCTATATCGTTACGCTTAGCAGTAACCTTAGCATACTTAATGGCAGAGAGAGAGTCGATAGCAATAGAAAGACCTGCAGCACCATAAGCAATGTTAATGCTAGGATCAGTGTCGATAAGAGCCATCTGAGCCTTCTCGTAGTAGTACTTGTCGTGCATGTAGTGGATGATGTTCATTGCATCGTTATAGATACGAGCAATCTGCTTGAGCACCAACTTATAGTTCTTCAATACCTCGTCGTAGTTCAATACGTCAGAAGTCAAAGCAGGAATGCCTTCGAGCATCACAGTACCAGTCTTTTCGCAGCGACCGCCATTGATAGCGAGCAAGAGAGCCTTAGCCAAGTTGCAACGAGCACCAAAGAACTGAATCTGCTTACCAATAGCCTGGTAGCTTACGCAGCAAGCAATTCCGTAGTCATCGTTACCACGTACTTCGCGCATAAGCGTATCGTTCTCGTATTGGATAGACGAAGTATCCACACTAACCTTAGCGCAGAAATCCTTCCAACCCTCGGGCAATTCGGGGCTCCAGAGCACAGTCAAGTTAGGCTCGGGTGAGGGACCGAGGTTGTAAAGAGTTTGGAGGAAACGGAACGAAGTCTTAGTTACCTTGAGTGTACCATCGTTGAAACGGCCACCGAGTGATTCAGTTACCCATGTGGGGTCACCAGCAAAGATTTCGTTGTAAGCATCCATACGGAGGTGACGCACCATACGGAGTTTCATTACAAACTGGTCGATGAGTTCCTGAGCGAAAGTCTCGTCGATAAGATTGTGCTTAAGGTCGTGCTCAATGTAGATATCGAGGAATGAAGATACATTACCGAGTGACATAGCAGCACCATCTTGCTCCTTCACAGCAGCGAGATAAGCCATGTAAACCCATTGTACAGCCTCTTGAGCGTTCTGAGCGGGACGACCGAGTTCAAGGCCGTAGTATTCGCCCATTACCTTCATTTCCTTAAGCGCCTTGATTTGTTCAGCAACTTCTTCGCGCAAACGAATGCGTGCGTCAGTCATGGGGCTACCAATAGCCTGCTTGTCAGCCTCCTTAGCCTCAATCAAACGATCGATACCATAAACAGCCAAACGACGATAGTCGCCAATCACACGACCACGAGCATAGTTATCGGGCAAACCTGTGAGGAAACCGAGTGAACGGAAACGACGAATTTCTTCAGTGTACACATCGAACACACCATCGTTGTGAGTCTTGCGGTAGTGTGTAAAGATGTCCTTCACATGTTCGTTAACAGGATGACCTTGCTGAGCACAAGCCTTCTCTACCACCTTAATGCCACCGAAGGGCTTGATGGCACGCTTCAAGAGTTCGTCAGTTTGGAGGCCAACAATGAGTTCATTCTCTTTGTCGATGTAGCCAGCCTTGTGCGAGCTAATAGTTGAAACAGTATCGGGGTCGAGTGAGCGAACACCACCATTAGCGCGTTCTTCTTCGAGCGCCTGCAAGCAGATATTCCACAACTTGCGAGTACGTTCGGTGGCACCAACCAAGAAAGAGGCATCGCCCTCATACGGAGTGATGTTACGCTTTACAAAGTCGGTTACATTGATTTGCTCAGTCCAGGGGCCTTCAATGAAATTCATTTGTATAAAGGGGTTTAGAGTTATAAATGCTTTATCATGCGCCGTCTGTTTTGTCCTATAACATGGACAACAAACCGTGCATCATAAAATGTTATTTAAAAAGTGAGTATAAGTAAAAATAGAAAGCTTGTTTTCTTAAAGGTAAGCTTATCCTTATGTTTTCGACTACAAAGTTACGACATACTTATAACATCTGCAAAGTTTCTCCCCTTTTTATTAACTATTTTGTAATAAGTCCAATCTTTGAGCAATAGAGTTGCTAAAGTTTAAGTATTGATAGCTCATCGTGAACATCCCACGATGAGCTATCAATATATTTTGGGGGACGGACTAAGTTTTGCGTGAGATGAGAGTCTTTATGAACCCTTTGTATTAGAATTATAATCATCTGCAAAGCGGAAACGCACAGGAAGACGGAACCAAACAGAAACAGGGCGACCATTAAGCTTTGCAGGAATAAAGCGCGGTAATTTACTAATCACGTCAATAACAGCTTAGTCGCACTCAGGTGTAAGAGATTTTTCAACCACTAAATCACTTACTATACCATTGGTACCAACCATAAAACGGACTACGACCATCCCCTCAACTTCTTGTTTCTGAGCATTTTCAGGATACACAAGGTTATTGCTTACAAATTGGAGCAAAGCACACTCACCCCCAGAAAATGAAGCTGGTACTTCTACATGAGCATTGTCAAATACCTCGGGTTCCTTAGAAGTTGTAACAGTACCATCAATACGTTGGTTTTCCTTTAATTCATCGATATTTATACTTGATTTATCACCATCGTTTATCATATAATCTTTTGAGGCGATAGCAAACTGATTTTTCGAACACAAAGTTTTCTCTATAGTTAAAGACATATTCCGCCTGACTGTAACTTTCTGTTCTACACTTTTAACCCCATCAAGTTTCAGTTCTACCTTATGTGTTCCAATCAGCATATTATCAATCATACAAGGTGTGACGTACTCTGTTTTTTACCATCAATATAGACCTGAGCTCCCGAAGGGTGTGTACGAACATTCAAAGACCCCACAATAGGTTGGGGGTTATCCATCACGACAAACAGGGCATGACCATTTTCTACGGTAATCTGTTTTGTGGTGCTGACATGATTAAGTAAATCGGCAGAATCTTCGGTTTTCACCTTGACTATAACCCCCTCGTTGGCTGGTGTAACCTTAAATTGTAATATGCGTTGCATTACCTTGGGCAAACCCTGTGCGTTCATCGCGCTACAAGTCAGTGCAAACAAACATAAGAGGAAGAATCTTATAGTTTTCTCCATTTTAAAATGCTTCATTTTATAAATTGTTTCATCGTTTTACATCTCACAATATTCCAACAGATTAAATAACAATGCCATAGTGTGTGAGAATGGTAACAGGGTTTTGATCTTTAAACTTCACGAGCACCTAGCCAGGACGTGCGTCGTTATGACGAAAACGGGGATCAAGTTTCACCACGCCATCGTCATTGTTTGTGCTCTGCGCCATGACTGCCATGGGCAAAGCGGCACAAACTACAACGACTAACCGCCTAAAAAAGTATGTTTTTTCATGCGTTAAATTAAATGAGTTTCTTATTTTTGTTCTACCTACAAAGGTAATACTTTTTTAAACGAATGCAATGTTTTATAAAAAAATCTTTTCTGAAAGATGCCTTATGATGTATTTTTGGGGTAAAAATCCCTTTTGTATGGCTTCGGGATGATATCGGGATGATATCGGAATGAGACTTGTAGATTTTTGGAGGAAGAGGTAATGAATTATTTTATGATTTTTTAATTAATGAGCGAACGGAATTGAATGTGCTTGTTTTGAATTTGTATGGCAAGACGTTATCGGATTTTTGACGTCGATAAGGGGTGAGGTTAGTGGGTTAGCCCGTTAGGTAGGGTGACCCGTTTGGTGTGGTGGCGTACATTAACCAGGCATGTGAAGTGGAATAAATTCCCTTCACATACCTGGCTACCTTATCTCACCCCTAATGGGGTGACCCATTTATCCATGTAATTTATCGACGTCAAAAAACCGATGAAATAGTGCGGAAAAATATTATAGATTTTGAACACCCTACCTAACGGGGTAACCCATTTAACCTTGCCCTTTATCGACGTTAAAAATTCGATAAAATCGTGCAGAATTCACCTTGCACTACTCTGCTTCGCCAAGATAGGCTGCACCTCGATAATAAAAAAATGAAAGTTTTTGACTTTCGTTTTGTTATTATGCTCGGTTTGCACTATCTTTGCACACTGAAAGCAAAAGTGTGCTTAATTTAACTGCGCAACAAAAGAACTATGTCTATTACAAAAACGCGACAAAAACTGCTCGAAGTGGCACGCGACCTATTTGCCCATAAAGGACTTGAGGCTACAACTATGAACGATATTGCTGCAGCCTCAGGAAGAGGACGACGCACGCTCTATACCTATTTCCGCAATAAAGAGGAAATCTATTATGCGGTAATCGAAGAGGAATTAGAACGACTCTCTGAAAAAATGGACGAGGTGGCTGCCATGAATGTAGAACCCGAAGAAAAAATCTTCGCGATGATTTATGCACACCTTAGCATTATTCGTGACACGGTGGCACGTAACGGTACGCTGAGAGCTGAGTTCTTCCGCAATATTTGGATGGTGGAAAAGGTGCGCAAGGCCTTCGACGAAGAAGAACGACGCATCCTGACTAAGGTGCTCAATGAGGGCGTGGAAAAAGGACGCTTCCGTATTGAAAACGTGACTCTGATGGCGGATATTATACACTACTCGGTGAAAGGACTCGAAGTGCCCTATATCTATGACCGACTGGGTGAAGGGCTCTCTGAAGACGAAACTTACCCTATAGTGAAGGGCATCGTGCTGCGCGTGCTGAATATGCCGCCTGCGGTAAAATAAACAAGCATCGGCTACATAAAACCGTGTAGATTTAACGCCCCATATTTTAGGGCATACAAAAAAGGAATTAATTTAATCATTAAATAAAATGGGATTATTAACAGGTAAAACTGCCTTGATTACAGGTGCTGCTCGCGGCATTGGCAAGGCTATTGCATTGAAGTTTGCCGAAGAAGGTGCAAACATTGCTTTCACTGACTTGGTTATCGACGAAAACGGCGAAGAAACTCGCAAGGAAATCGAATCTAAGGGCGTAAAATGCTTAGGCTACGCATCAAACGCAGCAAACTTTGAAGAAACTGCAGAGGTGGTAAACAAGGTTAAAGAAGACTTTGGCGCTATCGATATTTTGGTTAACAACGCTGGTATCACAAAAGACGGTCTTATGTTGCGCATGACTGAACAACAGTGGGACGCTGTGATTGCTGTTAACTTGAAGTCTGCTTTCAACTTTATCCACGCTTGCACCCCCATCATGATGCGTCAGCGCAAGGGTTCTATCATCAACATGGCTTCGGTTGTTGGTGTTCACGGCAACGCTGGTCAGAGCAACTATGCTGCTTCAAAGGCAGGTCTCATTGCTTTGGCTAAGAGTGTGGCTCAGGAAATGGGTAGCCGCGGCATCCGCGCTAATGCGATCGCTCCTGGCTTCATCGAAACTGCTATGACTGCTCAGCTCAGCGAAGAGGTTCGCAAAGAATGGATGAAGGCTATTCCCCTTCGTCGCGGTGGTCAGACTGAGGATATTGCCAATGTGGCTACTTTCCTCGCTTCGGACATGTCAAGCTACGTTACTGGACAGGTTATCCAGGTTGACGGCGGTATGAATATGTAATAAGTAGAAACGCTACTTAAAAGTTTACACTTCGTTTTAAGGTTATGAGGTTATAACGTCACCTTTATTTACAAAGGTAATATTATAACCTCATAACCTTAAAAGTTTAAATCTAATAAAACGAATATGAATATCCTCTACGAAGACAACCATATCATTATTGCAAACAAGGCTGCAGGCGAGATTGTGCAGGGTGACAAAACGGGTGACCGCACGCTGGCAGAAGACGTGAAGGCTTACATCAAAGAGAAATATAATAAACCGGGCGAGGTGTTTCTTGGTGTGGTACACCGACTTGACCGACCGGTTAGTGGCATCGTGGTGTTTGCTCGCACCAGCAAGGCGTTGGCAAGACTGAATGAGATGTTTCGCGTAGGTGGAAAAATTCGCAAGACTTACCACGCCATTGTTTGCGCAGCACCCGAAAAGCCACAAAACACGCTGACACACTGGCTTACGCGTAACGAGAAACAAAACAAGGCGTATGCTCATACACGCGAAGTGCCTGGCAGCAAGAAGGCTGTGCTCGATTACCGACTTATTGGTTCGTCGGATCGTTATTTTTTGCTTGAGGTGAATTTGCACACGGGACGCCACCACCAAATTCGTTGTCAGTTGGCAGCGATGCATTGTGTGATTAAGGGCGACCTTAAATATGGTGCACCACGCTCTAACCCTGATGGTTCTATTTGTTTGCACGCACGCCACATTGAGTTTGAACACCCTGTGAGCCATAAACTTATTTCGGTGGATGCACCTTATCCCGAGGGAAATAAGTTATGGGAGGCGATGAGAAGCATCGGATGATAAAGTTGCGTTGGTCTTAGATAAGGGCATGTTACAGGAGATTACCCCGCTTGGGGTAAGATTGGACCTAGGCGAACAGCCGTTTTAATAGGACACGTATATTGCAAGTCGTATATTGGGGGCGCAAGTTTCCCCTTGGGGGAAAGTAGGTTTGCATCCTAAATAGATAAACTTGGGGGCTTCTCCTATGAAAACGGCTGGTCGCCTAGGTGCTATCTCACCCATAACAGGGTGCCCCATTTGGTGTGGTGGTCCGCATAAACCAGGCATGTGAAGTGGAACAAGTTCCCTTCACATACCTGGCTACCTTATCTCACCCCTAACGGGGTAATCCATTATAACTAATCCCTAGAAAAACATTTTACACACCCCTTAAATCGTTGATTTGTAATGCTTAATAACAAAAAATTATAGCTATTTTTACTATTTTTTTTGCAAAAGAAGGGGTTGTATTTGCACAATTTGCGCTTTTACTGTAACTTTGCTCACGCAAATACATTTTTGTGAGCGAACATAGTATAAACACATTGAAAATGACGATAGCTATAATCAATGCCATGCATAAAGAGCATGAGCAAATTGTGGCACTCTTGACGGGTGTGAAACACGTTGAAGAAGGACGCTTCTGTTTTGTAGAAGGCGAACTTAATGGTAAACACCTGGTGCTGATGGAAAGCGGTATTGGCAAAGTAAATGCCGCTGTGGGAGCTGTAGAACTGATTCACCGCTATAAACCCGATGCACTGATTAACACGGGAGTGGCTGGTGGCATAGATGCTACACTGCAAGTAATGGACGTGGTGGCTGGTAAACAAGTGGCTTATCACGATGTAGATTGTGGACCTGAATCGGAACTTGGACAAGTGCAAGGCTTGCCACTATACTATGAAGCTGACACGAAACTTTATGACGCTGCTATGCAAATTCACACTGAAGAAACAAATATTCACGGAGGATTGATATGTAGTGGCGACCAGTTTATTACTGATAAAACACAACTCCAAAAAATTAAAGATCGCTATCCCGAGGGATTGGCTGTAGACATGGAAAGCGGTGCTTTGGCACAAGTGTGCTACCTCTATGGTGTTCCCTTCCTTAGCTTCCGCATTATTAGCGACACACCTGGGGCAGATAAGCATTTTGACCAATACCAAAACTTTTGGGAAACTATGGCGGATCGTTCATTCGGCGTAACCAAAGCATTGCTCGAAGCTCTTACGAATATGTAAATTTCAGTTGCTGAAATCATGCAACTAGAAAAGCCTCAACTAAAAACGAAAATCGAAAATGGAAAAGATACCCAGTTTTACGATAGACCACACTCGCTTGAACCGTGGCATTTACGTGAGCCGTAAAGACCAGGTAGGAGACGAAGTGGTTACCACCTTTGACGTGCGCATGAAATTGCCTAATCGCGAACCTGCACTTGGACAAGGTGCGATCCACACCATTGAACACTTGGCTGCTACTTTTTTGCGCAACCACCCTGTGTGGAAAGACCGTGTGGTATATTGGGGACCTATGGGATGTCTCACAGGTAACTACCTGCTAATGAAGGGTGACCTTACGAGTGCCGACATTCTGCCCTTGATGAAGGAAACCTTTGAGTTTGTAGCAAACTATGAGGGAAAAATTCCTGGTGCTACAGAACGCGACTGCGGAAACTACCTTTTGCAAGACTTGCCCATGGCACGCTATGAGGCTCGCAAATATTTAGAGGTACTCAATCACGCCACAAGCGATAATTTGAATTATCCGGCGTAAACAGGCCTCTCTCACAATACAAAAAAATCTACAAATCTATAAACGCCTGCCTTTAGACAACTTTAGGCAGACAACCTAATTCTACAACTTTTTATGAAAAAAATCTCCATCTTGCTCTCAGCTCTTTGCTTAACAGCAGGGTTCCCTACCCTCTCTATGGCACAGACTGAAGAATTTAAGTTGGACACAAAGGTTCCGGCTAATGTCGAAAATGAACCTCGTCCTGTATTCCCTGTTCCCTCTGCTCGTCAGTTAGCTTGGAACCAAACAGAGTTCTATGCCTTCTTCCACTATGGCATGGATACTTACACCGACAGAGAATGGGGAGATGGTAGAGAGAAAGAGAGTCTGTTTGCACCAACTCAGGCTCCTAACCCTAAACAATGGCTCGAAGCTATTAAGGCTGGTGGTATGCGCGGTGGTATTGCTGTGGTAAAGCATCACGATGGTTTCTGCCTTTGGCCTACTGAAACTACTGACCACTGCGTGAAAAACGCTGGTAACGAATTTGGTAAGAACACCAATATCCCCAAGGACTTTGCTGCAGCAGCTAAAGAACTTGGTTTGAAATATGGTTTCTACATTTCTCCATGGGACCGTAATAGCAAATATTGGGGCGAAAAAGTGGATGGCAAATATACCGACAACTACGCCAAAAAAGTATTCTTTGCACAGTGTGCCGAAATGACAAAGTATGGTGCAGACCAATTTGAAATGTGGTTTGATGGTGCTACAGGTGCCGATGGTTACTATGGTGGTGCTAACGAAACACGAAACATTGACAACGCTACTCGCTATTATGACATTCCTAACCTCCGTGACTCTATTCACAACGCTTGTCCCAACATCATCCTTTGGGGTGTAGGTGGCGAAGCACGTTGGATTGGTAACGAACAAGGTTGGGCTGGCGAAACTTGTTGGTCGATGGGCGATGGCACTGATGGTGATGAGAACGCTTGGAAGTGGTTCCCTGGCGAAAGCGATGCAAAGGCAACTACTAAGGGTTGGTTCTGGCACCAAGGCGAAACTTGTAAGTCAGCCGACGAAATGTTCAAGATTTACCTTGAAACAGTAGGTCGTAACGCTACACTTATTTTGAACTTCCCGCCCGACCAACGCGGTCTTTTGCCCGATGTTGACGTAAATAACCTCAAGAAGTTGGGTGATATGTTGAGAACACGCCTTGGCAATGACCTTGCTAAGCAAAATGGTGTTGTAATTACAGCTACTGAAGAACGTACTAAGGGTCAGACTCGCACCTACCTTGCTAAAAACATGATTGATGGAGACTCAACCACTTACTGGGCATGTAACGATGGCAACAAAACAGCTTCTATCACCGTAGAATTACCCTCTGTACAAAAGGTTCGCTATGTAGCTTTGCAAGAGTACATTCAGTTAGGTCAGCGCATCAAGGGCTTTACTATCGAAACAAGTACTGATGGCACAAATTGGACTAAGAAGGGCGGCAACATCAAGACCACTACCGTAGGCTACAAGCGAATTATTCCGCTTAATGGTAGCACAAACAATAGTTATGATGGTGGTACTGATGCCAAGTACGTTCGCGTAACGATCACTGATAGCCGTGCTTGTCCCACATTGCACACCCTTTCTATCTTCTAATTCCTAATCTCTTGACGATATACAATGAAAATTAAGCATTATATAGCTCTTGCTGCCCTCACAATGCCTTTGGCTGCCTCGGCACAGAGCCACGAAATAGACTTTGAAACGAATGCGGGCTATACTTCGGTAGACGTGTTCGACACTTGGGAGAACTCTCCCTTCCGTAAAGGAGAATTGACAGGCAACGTAAAAGTTGTTTCAAACCCTAACAAGGAAAATGATGAATTGGCTGGCGAGGTTAACCCCTCAGCAAAGGCTTTGGCATTCCAGCGTTCACGCTTTGGTAGCAATACTTTCGGTGTACGCGTAAACTTGGAAACACCGATTGCTCTTTCACAAAGCGCACAATACGTACACGTAATGATGCTCAAACCTAAGGAAGGTCGCGTGATGTGCTTTGCTTTGGGTAGCCGTGAAGACCGTCCCTGGCAGTCTAAGGAAGTTGTACAGGTAGAGGCTGCAAGCATTACCAAGGTGGGTAGCGACAACAGATGGTATGACGCCGTATTTGCACTTACAGGTGCTGAAGGTGTAAACGTACATAGCCTTGTGTTTGCCCCCGAAGTAGAATCACAACATGATGCTACTGAAGACTACGTGGTTTACATCGACAACGTCGTTGTAAACAACTCGTCTATGGCACGTATTGCATACGACGCATACCCCACAAACTTCTTGAAGACAGAAAAACTTAGCCGTAGTGACCGCTATGCAAAGGGCATCAGCATGAAGAGCAGCGACGGTGCACAAAGCATTGCCGTTAACCAACAGTCTGATAAGTTGATGTTCCAAGATTATTTGTCTTCGCAAATGAAGGCTAAGGCTGGCGAGACTGTGACTGTAAACACAGATTACAACGGTACTTGGATGAATGCCTATGTATACCTTGATCAAAACAAGGATGGTAAGTTCGACTGCACCTTGAACGAGAATGGCACACCTACCGAAGGTAGCGATGTGATGAGCTATTCGCATTACAATAAGAAGAACAGCAAGGGTGAAACTATAGCTAATGGTAACTCTCGCACTTTACCCGACTTTACTATTCCCAAAGACTTGAAACCTGGTTTCTATCGCTTGCGCTACAAGATTGACTGGGACTATATTGATGCTGCTGGTAACCCTGGTAATGCAGATGGTGGCAACACGATTAAAGGAAATGGTGGTGCTGTAATTGACACTCGTTTGAACATTCACACTGACAAGGTAACCCTTACACGTGGTTTGAGCAATGCAGGTACTAATGGTGAAGTAACTTTGGCTGATAGCGTAACAGCTTTGAATGGTCAAGAAATCCCCTTCGGTCAGCCCGTTACTGTAAAATTCCGTCCTGCCGCAGGCTTTAAGTTGGGTGCCTTTACGATTCGTCATGGTTATAACTTGAAGGGTGACTCATTGATTCACGAAACTCCGCAGTATATGGATGTGGTTATCCCTGCTTACATGGCTAAGAATAACACTTATACCATCCCTGCTGAACTCGTTGATGGCGATGTTTGCATCACTCCGACCTTCCTCACTACTGAGAGTGGTGGCGAGGCTACTGAAAAGTATGCCCTCAACTTTGAGAAAGATTTGGAAATTAATCGTCCCAACAATGACCGTGCATTCAACAGTTTGTCATTCAACACCACAACAAACTCTACTGCACAAAAGCTCTCTTCTGCTAATAAGAAGTTGGTTTACCAAGACTTTAGCAGCAAGAACATCTACGTGAAGGATGGCGATGTAATCACTACCAACATCAGCTATTTAGGCAATGGCAGCCAGTATATGCACGCTTATCTCTATGTAGACTTAGATGGTGACGGTGTGTTCAACACGAATGTAAATGCGAATGGTACTCCTGCATTCGATGGTGAAATGCTCTCTTATACCTATGCTAATGGTAAGAACAGCAAGGGTGCTAACGCTGGTGTAAATGATAAAGCTACTTGCTGCTGGGGTGCTACAAACTCTATTCCTCAGTTCTCATTGCCCGCAGGTTTGCCTAAGGGTACTTATCGTGCACGCGTAAAGATTGACTGGGACAACACAGACCCCGCAGGTACCTATGGTCCGAACTATAGCGGTAACTTCATCAACAACAATGGTGGTTATGTTATCGACTTCAACTTTGATGTAGTTGACGAATATCCCAAGGTAAAACTTGACGTGCAAACTACTGATGGTTCGATTGTAGGCGCTGGTAACACAGGTTTACCCGAATACATCATGGAAGGTCAGGACATCGACGTGAAAGCTGTAGGTCTTGACGAAAACTACACTACTACAGGCATTACTGTTCGTCATGGTAAGAACCTTAATGGTGAGCAGACTGTAAATGGTGAAAAACAGTGGGAAGAATACACTGCCGAAGTTACTGACGGTAGCTGCACAATTCCTGGCGACAAGGTAAATGGTGACGTACGCCTTACTGCTGTATTCAAGAATAATGGTTCTTCGCCCTACAAACTTGTGTTTGCTGATGAGTTTAACACTGAAGATGGTAGTCAACCTGACTCACATTTCTGGACTCGTTCAAGCCGTGAGAATCCTACTTGGAAGCGTTTCTGCGCACAGACTGTAGCAGGTCAAAAGAAGACTGGATGGATTGAAGATGGTAAACTCGTTTTGAAGTGTGTGAAGAACACATTCGACGACGAACTCGACGGCAACAAGAACAAGCAAACAATGATTAGCGGTGCTATTGAATCGTCTGACAAGGTTACCTTTACTTATGGTAAGGTAGAAGGTCGTGTCAAGAACATCGGTCACAGTGGTAACTTCCCTGCATTCTGGATGATGCCTAACAAGGCTACATACGGTGGCTGGCCCTATAGTGGCGAAATTGACATCTGGGAACAGATTGACGCTGCGAATACTACCTACCACACTATCCATACTAAATGGGCTAACAGCACTAAGGATGGTTCTGAATGTATGAACAAGGGTAACGACCCCCAAAAGTCAGGTACTTCAACAGCTGCTCTCGATGAATACCACACCTATGGTTTGGAATGGACTGAGGACATTCTTAAGTGGTTCGTTGATGGTAAGCAAGTATTCTCTTACGCTCGTAAGACAGATCTCACAGGTGACAATGCTACTGCACAGTGGCCCTATAACAAGCCTTTCTACATCATTCTTAACCAGAGTGTAGGTAACGGTGGTTGGGCTGCAGCTCCTGATGTAAACTTTGAATACGAAACTAAGTTTGACTGGGTACGCGTTTACCAGAAGGAAGGTGGCGACATTGCTACTGGCATTAACCATGCACAGGCTAACAGCGATGTAGACATTTATGCTTATCCTGGAAAGGTGCGCATCGTTAGCGCTAAGGCTGCTCACGTAAGCATCGTAGACATGCAAGGTCGCACTGTATTTGCTCAGACTGTTCAAGGTAACGAAAACGTATATCTTCCCAGCGGTGTATATGTAGCCAATGGCAAGAAGGTGCTCGTTCCTTAATGAATAAAGTCAACTTTGATTTGACATGAAATTTATAAAGTGTCGTTTGCAATATGGCGAACGACACTTTTTTTGTAACTTTGCAGCAACTAATAAAGTTCAATGCAATGACCATTTCAGAACTCTACACGCTGTTTACGGAACATCCCGTAATCACTACCGACACACGAAACTGTCCTGCCGGCTCTATATTCTTTGCCCTCCGTGGCGCTTCGTTTAATGGCAATGACTTTGCTCTGAAAGCCCTTGAGAGTGGTTGTGCCTATGCTGTGGTAGACGATGCCCAACTGCAAGGCTCATCCAACCAAGTAATTGTGGTAGACGATGTGCTGAGCACTTTGCAACAGTTGGCACACTATCACCGCGAACAATTGGGTACCCCCATTGTACAAATTACTGGTACAAATGGTAAAACCACCACAAAAGAACTCACTGCTGCAGTGTTGGGCACGAAGCATAATGTGCTTTATACACAAGGCAACTTTAACAACCACATTGGTGTGCCCAAAACCTTGTTGCGACTGACGGCAGAAAACACCATTGCTGTGATTGAAACGGGAGCAAATCACCCTGGAGAAATTGCAGAATTGTCGAAGATTGTAGATGCAGACTGTGGATTGATTACAAACGTAGGTCGTGCACACCTTGAAGGCTTTGGCTCGTTTGAGGGAGTGATTCACACCAAAGGCGAACTCTATGACTATTTGCGTCAAAAGAAGGGTGCTTTTATTTTCTTGGATGGCGACAACGAATATTTACGTCCTATAGCCCATGATTTGTGTGCTGAGACCTACGGCACACCAGGTCATGAATATGGTGTAGAAGGTGAAGTGGTAGAATGCAATCCTTACCTCAAATTCCGTTTTCGCATAAAGGGCGAGACTGAATGGCACATGGTGCAAACACACCTTATTGGTTCGTATAACGTGACTAATGCTTTGGCAGCTATTGCTGTAGGACATCACTTTGGAGTAAGTGCAGCTGAGGCAGCACAAGCCATTGGTGAGTATCAGCCTACGAACAACCGTAGCGAAATGGTGAAGACTGCACACAACACGCTTATTGTGGATGCCTATAATGCAAACCCCACAAGTATGAAGGCAGCTCTCGATAACTTTGCCACCATTAAAGCTACCCACAAGATGGTGATTTTGGGCGAGATGCGTGAGCTGGGCGAGGTTTCAACACAAGAACACCAAAAGGTGGCAGAACAAGCCCTTAACACAGGGTGCGAAGAGGTGTGGCTTGTTGGTGAAGAATTTCAACCATTCTCTGAACTTTCTGAAATCGTACGTTGGTTCCCTGATGTAGAAGCTGTGCGTACTGCACTTACAGGAGGCGATCGTCCTGAAGAACGCTTGATTTTAGTTAAAGGTTCTAACGGCACAAAACTTTTTCAACTGCCCGAATTGTTGTAATTGGGAATATTGAATATAAATAGAATTTATAAATGGCTGTAACACACCGTGTCAGCCGTTAATTCTTTATTATTTCATATTCCCCACTGCACAACCATATACAAAATGGCTTTGGGCTATGAATGGGACTGTAGAATTGTGCATAGACAAGGATTTTCAGAAAAATAGTCAATAAAAGCAGGGGCTAAATGCCAATCTTACATTTTTTTCAATAAAAAACTAACCAAATGTTTGTTGTATATAAAAAATGTATTACTTTTGCCCTTGGAAATAACAAAACTCAAAGATTCAAAAAATAGATTATGCAAAATCGCGCATTCTTCTTTTACGGTTTTTATTTTTACTTTGCCGAACAAGCAGAGCGGGACGTCGCATACCATAATCAAAGAGTTTGAATAATGAATTACGAAATCCCGCTTCTGAATAAGGAGCGGGATTTTTGCTACAATACTATATAAAATTTGTATGAAGAAAATCGCAATACAAGGCATCAAAGGTTCGTTCCACGACATTGCCGCCCATCAATATTATAAGGACGAGGAAGTAGAACTGATTTGCTGCGATACGTTTGAAGACATTTTTAACCAAATGCGCGATGACTATTCGCGATTAGGATTGATGGCCATTGAAAATACCATAGCAGGTTCGCTGCTTCATAACTACGAATTGTTGCGCGAAAGTGGTATGACCATTATTGGCGAACATAAGTTACACATTGAACACAGCATTATGTGTTTGCCCGAAGATGATTGGGACACCATCACCGAAGTGAACTCTCATCCTGTGGCACTGATGCAATGTCACGATTTTCTGAAAAAACATCCGAACATAAAAGTGGTAGAAGCGGAAGATACCGCTGGATCAGCCGAAATGATTAGCCGCAAACACTTGCGTGGACATGCCGCAATTTGTCATGCAGGCGCTGCCCCACTCTATGGCATGAAGGTGCTTGAACAAGGCATTGAAGATAATAAGCACAACTTTACACGCTTCTTGCTTATGTGCGACCCTTGGTCGGCAGATAAACACCGCGACTTGCACCATACAAACAAAAGTAGTATTGTATTTTCATTGCCACACGAAGAAGGGTCGCTCTCGCAAGTATTGAGCATCTTCTCGTTCTATAAGATTAACCTAACCAAAATTCAGTCGTTGCCCATTATCGGACGCGAATGGGAATATCTGTTCTATGTAGACGTGGCATACGATGACTATGTGCGCTATCGCCAAAGCATTGATGCGGTACGTCCGCTACTTAGAGAACTAAAAATTTTGGGAGAATATAACGCCAAATAAAAACCGAACTATGACACTGCATATTCAACCTGCTCAACGCTTAGAAAGCGTGAGCGAATACTACTTTTCGCGTAAAGGCAAAGAGGTGGCTCGCCTTAATGCCGAAGGAAAGGATATTATTTCATTGGCTATCGGATCACCCGATATGCCTCCTTCATCCGAAACAATCGACACGCTGTGTCGCGAAGCACAAAAGCCTAATGCACATGGTTATCAACCCACAACGGGTATACCTGAACTGCGCGAGGCTATGGCAGGATTTTATAAAAGATGGTTCGGTGTAGAACTGGATGCAAAGACCGAAATTCAACCTCTGATTGGTTCGAAAGAGGGTATTCTGCACACTACATTGGCTTTCGTTAATCCTGGCGAGAAGGTTTTGGTGCCTAATCCGGGTTATCCTACTTACACCTCGCTCTCAAAACTTTTGGGATGCACCATTGTAAACTACAACCTCACGCCCGAGAATGGTTGGCAACCTAACTTTGAGGAGTTAGAAGCAATGGACTTAACCGACGTAAAACTCATGTGGTGCAATTATCCGAATATGCCAACAGGAGCTCCTGCACAACGTGCTACTTACGAGAAACTTGTAGACTTTGCACGTCACCACAATATTGTGGTAGTGAACGATAATCCCTACAGTTTTATTTTAGGCAAGGAACATTTAAGCATTTTGCAAGTACCTGGCGCTAAAGATTGCTGCATTGAATTTAACTCAATGAGTAAAAGCCACAATATGCCGGGTTGGCGTGTGGGTATGCTTGCCACCAATGCAACCTTCGTAAGTTGGATTCTTAAAGTAAAGAGCAACATTGACTCGGGTACATTCCGCGCCTTACAATTGGCTGCAGCACAAGCTTATCAAAACTCTGATGAGTGGCACCATGAGGCGAATGTAAATGTGTATGCACATCGTCGTAAATTGGCTGGCGAGATTATGGATGCCCTTCATTGTGAATACGACCCTTCGCAAGTAGGTATGTTCCTTTGGGGACGCATTCCCGACTCTTATGCCGACGTAGAAGAACTCACTGAAAAGGTATTGCACGAAGCACGCGTATTCATTACCCCAGGCTTTATATTTGGCTCGAATGGTAAACGCTACATCCGAATTTCGCTTTGCGCAAAAGAAGATAAACTCGCTGAGGCCCTTCGCAGAATTAAAGAAGTTGGATTCTAAAAATTCTGTGCTTTGAAAAAAGCTACCAAACTTTTACAAGTGGTTCTGAATTATCTTTTAAACTTATAAACTCAAAAACTTATACAAAATGGAACTCAACATCACTCCAATCAACTTGACAGAACACGACGACAAACGTCCTATTGTTATAGCTGGTCCCTGCTCTGCCGAAACCGAAGAACAGGTAATGAACACCGCCACACAACTCTCAAAAAAAGGTGTTAAACTTTTCCGCGCTGGCATTTGGAAACCCCGTACAAAACCCGGAGGCTTTGAAGGTGTTGGCGAAGAAGGTCTTGCATGGTTGAACCGTGTGCAAAAAGAACTTGGCATGAAGGTTTGCACTGAGGTGGCTACTCATGCTCACGTAGAGGCTTGCTTGAAAGCGGGTGTTGACTTGCTGTGGATTGGTGCACGTACTGTAGCAAACCCCTTTGCTATGCAAGAAATTGCCGACACTTTGAAGGGCGTGGATATTCCCGTATTGGTTAAGAACCCTGTAAACCCCGACTTGGAACTTTGGATTGGTGGTCTTGAACGCATCAACCAAGCAGGTATTACTCGTTTGGGCGTGATTCACCGTGGTTTCTCAACTTACGAGAAGAAGCTCTATCGTAACCTTCCCATGTGGCATATTCCCATTGAATTGCGCCGTCGCTGTCCCGGTCTTCCCATCTTTGGTGACCCCAGTCACATTGGTGGAAAGCGCGAACTTATTGCACCGCTCTGTCAGCAGGCTATGGACTTAGGCTTTGAAGGTTTGATTGTGGAGAGTCACTGCAACCCCGATGCAGCTTGGAGTGATGCCAGCCAACAGGTTACCCCTGATGTTCTCGACTTTATTCTCGATAAACTCGTTATTCGTAAAATCACCGATACCACCGAGAGCCTTACAGCATTGCGTAAGCAGATTGACGAAATCGATAATACACTCATCGAACTCTTGGCAAAACGTATGCGCATCAGTCGTGAAATTGGCGAATACAAGCGTATGCACGACATGACAGTGGTACAGACAAGTCGCTACACCGAAATTCTTGACAAACGTGGTGCACAAGGTGTGCTTTGTGGCATGGCTTCAGACTTTATTAAAGATGTGTTTGAAAGCATCCACGAAGAAAGCGTACGTCAACAAATTGAGGTTATGAACAAGTAATTATATGCTAATTTGCTAATGAAATACACTCATAAACAAATATCCCCGTTTATCCGCTCATTAGCAAATTTGCACATACACTCATTAAAACAATGAAGATTCTTATTCTTGGTGCCGGAAAGATGGGCTCGTTTTTTGTAGACTTGCTCAGCTTCGACCACGAAACAGCCGTATATGACGTAGACCCCAAGCGATTGCGTTTTATGTATAACACACAACGTTTTACATCGCTTGATGAAATTGAGGCTTTTCAGCCCGAAATGGTAATCAATGCCGTAACATTAAAATATACTCTCGATGTGTTTAAGGCGGTTATTCCACACTTGCCACACGATTGTATTATTAGTGATATAGCTTCTGTAAAAACGGGGTTACGTGAGTTCTATACCCAATGTGGCATGCGCTATGTAAGTACGCACCCCATGTTTGGTCCCACCTTTGCCAACTTAGGCGCATTGAGCAATGAAAACGCCATTGTAATTACAGAGGGTGACTATATGGGTAAACTGTTTTTCCGCGACCTATATAATCACCTTGGTTTACACGTGTGCGAATATAGCTTCGACGAACATGATGAGACCGTGGCATACTCATTGAGCATTCCTTTTGTGAGCACCTTTGTGTTTGCTGCGGTAATGAAACATCAGGATGCACCAGGTACTACCTTTAAACGTCACATGCAGATTGCTCGCGGAGTATTGGGTGAAGACGATACACTGCTGCGCGAAATTCTGTTTAACCCCCGCACCAGTGGACAGGTTAGCAAAATTCGCGAAGAACTAAAAGAACTCATTGGCATTATCGACCAAAAGGACGAAAAAGCACTCAATGCATACCTCAAAAAAATCCGCGAAAACATAAAATAATAAGAAGTGATTGCGCAAATCAATGCACAATCACTTTTTTATTGGTAGAGTGAATTGTTTTTTGTACATTTGCACCGCACAAATCGCAAGGTTTTGAGCAATTAGTAGAAATTACACATTATAGAAATATGACAAAGCGTAAGATTCAATTTAGTCTTGTCTATCGCGACATGTTCCAAAGTAGCGGTAAATTCCAACCGCGCAAGGATCAGTTAGAACGTATAGCACCTGTTATTATAAAGATGGGATGCTTCGCACGAGTAGAAACAAATGGTGGTGCTTTTGAACAAGTGAACCTCCTCTACGGCGAGAATCCTAATAAGGCGGTACGCGCCTTTACTAAACCCTTCAACGAAGTTGGCATTAAAACCCACATGCTCGACCGCGGACTTAACGCCTTGCGTATGTTCCCCGTACCTGCGGATGTACGTAAACTTATGTACAAGGTTAAGCATGCTCAGGGTGTTGACATCACCCGCATCTTCTGTGGTTTGAACGATGTACGCAACATCATCCCTTCTATCCACTACGCACTCGAAGCAGGCATGACTCCACAGGCAACGCTTTGCATCACAAACTCGCCTATCCACACGGCTGAGTATTATGCCAACATTGCCGACCAACTTATTGAAGCTGGTGCTCCCGAAATCTGTTTGAAGGATATGGCTGGTATTGGTCAGCCTGCTATGTTGGGTAAGCTCACCAAGATGATTAAAGACAAGCACCCCGAAGTTATCATTGAATATCATGGTCACTCAGGTCCTGGTCTTTCAATGGCTTCTATCCTTGAAGTTTGTCGCAATGGTGCCGACGTTATCGACACTGCCATTGAGCCCTTGTCATGGGGTAAGGTACATCCTGATGTTATTTCAGTACAGTCAATGTTGAAGCACGCAGGTTTCGATGTACCCGAAATTAACATGGATGCTTACATGGAAGCTCGTAAGTTGACACAAGAGTTTATTGACGACTTCTTGGGCTACTTTATGAATCCTGCCAACAAGTTGATGTCTTCATTGTTACTTGGTTGCGGTCTTCCTGGCGGTATGATGGGTTCAATGATGGCAGACCTTACAGGTGTAATGGGTGCTATCAACAACAACCGCAAGGCTAAGGGCGAAAATGAATTGTCTGAAGACGAATTACTCGTTAAGCTCTTCAACGAAGTTGCTTATGTATGGCCACGTGTGGGTTATCCTCCTTTGGTTACTCCGTTCTCACAATACGTTAAGAACATTGCCTTGATGAACCTCCTCACTGAATCTATGGGTAAGCCCCGCTACTCTATGATGGACAACTCTATTTGGGGTATGATCTTAGGTAAGAGTGGACGTTTGCCTGGTGAGGTTGCTCCCGAAATCAAAGAACTCGCTAAAGAAAAGGGCTTTGAGTTTACTGACGCTGACCCACAAAGCTATTATCCCGATGACCTTGCTCGTTTTGAGAAGGAAATGGAAGAGAATGGTTGGGAACGTGGCGAAGACGACGAAGAACTCTTTGAATTTGCCATGCACGAAACTCAGTATCGCGACTATAAGAGTGGCGCTGCAAAGAAGCGTTTCTTGGCAGACCTCCAGGCTGCTAAGGACAAAGAAGGTGCTACAGGCATGAGCATTGAAGAGGCTACTGCCTTTAAGCATGCTAAGGCAGACGCCATTGTAGCTCCCGAAAGTGGTACTATTCTTTGGGAGATTGGTGGCGACGGTGAATGCGTTAAGGCTATCGAACCGTTTATCGGCAAGGAGTATAACGAAGGTGACCGTTTCTGCTACATCGAAAATACACACGGACAAATCAGCGAATTGCCTGCAGCACTTGGTGGCAAACTCGTTGAAATCAACGCCAAGCAAGGTGCTCGCATCAACAAGGGTGATGTAATTGCCTACATTCAGCGTGCTGAATAATTAAAGGGTGGAGCTAAAAAATCTTAGCATTACAAATCCCCAATAAAAAAGGTTATATTGTAAGTTTGAACACTTGCAATATAACCTTTATTTTTTTTGTTACGTACATTTACGTTTGTAACAGTTCGTACTTTTCTTCTTTTTATTGTTCCAAAAAACGCAGATAGTTTTTATACGTTCCTGATGAATATGCCTTCATAATGTTGTTGGCAAAGAGAATGTCGGTGATTTTATTGTTCTTTACGTACTTACGCATATTCTGAGTAAAATAGCGTGAATCTATCACATGCACCTCCTCGAACGAACGGAAAAGATAACCAGGTAGCGCATTACCAAAACTATCTTTAAGAATCAACACACGTCGACCATTCTTAACCGAAGTGCGAACTTGCGTAATACGAGTGTCACTCCCCATAAAGGTGCAATAAGCAGCCTTGCTTCCATCTTTAAACTTTTGGAAGAAAGGACCTGTATGGGGTTTTCCTTCGCCCGTGACACGATATTTTTTGTCTATAGTGTAATCCGTATAAGTAGTGGTGTATGTCACATTACGCGGTGTGTAGTACACAAAATCCTCGGGCGCATTCTTAATAGACACGTCTTTAGAGTAACCATACATCGTACCTACATAGCCATGAATAATATGTTTATCATACTCCTTCAAATCAGGAAAAGGAACACCGGCTACTTGTGCAAAACGTTGTGCCGCATAATAAGCACCTAAGGGAGCCCAATGATGGTCTGTGCGCAAGTAAATATCCTCTTTCACATGGTGTGCTAATGCCGTATAAGCATCTACAGCCTTCACGTCAGGATCGAGGTGGGCATAGATATTATTTATGGTAGGACGCTGCGGATTACTGGCTTTACGTGCCTTGTCGGGACAATAAAATTCTGTAGAAAGAGGAATTACCATGCAATAGATGTTGACACCCTTTCCAAACACCTCTTTATATTTATTGGCAGCCTTCGCATAGTCTGTCCCCCCTGTAGCCGAACCACCATAAGCCATGAGCGCACGCACATTTTTACCTGTACCCACTACAATAATACCAGCATTGGCAATTTTTGCAGTACCATCGGCAGTAATATCGTTTTTATATTCGCCCACCACGCGATCGTTAGGCTCTGGTTCAGCGTCAGGTTCTTCCGCTACTTGTGGACCATCGGTCGAAGCATGGAACGTAACATTATCTTCGCCCCCAAAAGCCACTTTTTCTTTTTCTTTAATGGTCATGCTCAATGCCATAAGGTCATCGCGATAAGGTTCGCTATCACTAAACCAACTACTCACAGCCTTGGTGTAAGAACCATCAAACAATTTATCCCAACTAAAAGTAGGGCAAGTAGCAAGGTCGCGTTTTTCGAGCACAGAGAATGTGCTACGTGGAAAGGTGTCGAACACAATAGCAAATGCTGCAAATACCAATGCTACTAAAGCTATATAAATTTTATTCATCGTTTTCATTCGCGTGTGAGCATTATTTGATAAGTACGTGCCGTGCTTGGAGCATAAGCATGACTGATGTTATTTGCAAAAAGCACATCGGTAATCTTATTATTACGCGCATATTCCACAATATTGTGGGGGAAATAGCGGAAGTCAATCACATGAATTTCTTCGAACGAGAAGAATAGGAAGGAGGGCAAAGCATTGCCAAAACTATCCTTCAAAATCATTAAGCGACGACCATTTTTTGTAGAAGTGCGCACCTGTACCGTACGTGTATCTCCTCCCATAAAGGTGCAATAAGCAGCCCCATTCCCATCGCTATAGTGATAGAAGAAGTTAGACACTGTAGGTTCGCTCTCCGAAACCGTTTTACCATTCTTCACCGTGTATTTGATAAACGTGGCTTCATAGTCCACCCCCTTTGGTTTATAATATACAAACGTTTCGGGCGAAGCCTTTACCTCGGGCGATTTTGCGTAAATACGCATACTGCCTACAAAGTTTTTCACCTCGTGGCGCGAATAGTTTCCCTCAAGTTTTTTAAATGGAACACCTACCTGTGCAGCAAAATGCGCTGCAGCATAATAAGCAGCAAGCGCCCCCCAATGTGTGTCAGTGCGCAAGAATATGGGTTCTGCCACATGGGCAGCCAAGGGTGTATACACATCTACTGCTTGCACATCGTTACGCAAATTGGCATAAATATGGTTCACCGTGTTACGTTGTTCGCGTGTCATGTCTTTACCTGCATCAGGCGTGTAGTAAGCAGTTGAGTTAGGAATCACCATGCAATACACATTGACCGATTTTCCTAACGCTTCTTTATACGCATTTACAGCCTCAGCATACCATTCTCCCCCTGTGGCAGAGCCCGAGAAAGGAGCAAGCACACGCAATGAATCGGCACGACCCACTAACATCATTCCTCCTGGCGAACGACGGGCTTCCCAATGTGCATTATACGTGTTAGTATAAGGTCGCAAAGTGCGATTTTCTGTCACACGATGGGCTGTATTCTGTGCCAAAGCTGTGGCTTGCGTCAGCACAGCACAGAACAACAATATATTGTTTCTAAGAATATTCAGCATATTTTTTAAAAAGATAATTCTAAAAACGTGTATAGATAAATGCATTATTGGTAGCACCTACCAACAAAGCCACACTCAGCACTAAAAGCGTAACCGACACCACTAAACGACCTGAGAATACCACCGTGCGGTGCCATTTTCCGTCGGGCATTGCACGCCAAGTAAGCAACTGTGTGAACCAACGGCGCATAGGCATGCAGAATAGCAAAGCAAGCAACCAAAGACCAAAGTTATCGGTCAAGGCACTCACCGAAATAAAGTTCGTAAACTCTTTACACTGCCCAAAGAAGGCGTTGAAAAAGTGCAACATCTGCCCAAAGTTGTCAAAATAGAAGATGCCCCAACCTATCACTACGAGCAGCAAACTATAAAGATGGAGGAAAGGTGCTGGAATAAAACGCTTTATTTTTAATATCGTATATTTTTCGAGCGTTACAATTACACCAAAATATAAACCCCAAATAATGAAGTTCCAACTTGCACCATGCCACATACCCGTGAGAAACCACACCACAAGGATATTTACTGCCTGATGACGGCGGTTTCCACCCATGGGGATGTAAACATAGTCGCGGAAGAAACTACCGAGCGAAATGTGCCAACGACGCCAAAAGTCGGTAATGGTGTTACAGCAGTAGGGATGATTAAAGTTCTCGTTAAAATGAAAGCCCAAGCAACGTCCCAAACCAATAGCCATGTCTGAGTAACCCGAGAAGTCAAAATAAATTTGCAGTGTATAAGCAGCAATACCAATCCAAGCACCTGTAGTGCTCACATCGTTGAGTCCGTTTACAAGGAATTGGTCTGATATTTCAGAGAGTTGATTTGCCAACACCACCTTTTTGCCCAAGCCTAAGAAAAAACGATAGATACCTGCTGCCAAGTCGTCGGCAGAAACACGTCTGTCACCAATTTCGCGTGCCACGGTGTCATAGCGCACAATAGGACCTGCAATAAGCTGCGGGAACATCGATATGTAAAGCAGCAAATTGAGGAAACGCTTTTGCACGGGCGACTGACGACGATACACATCTATCAAATAAGAAATAGATTGGAATGTGTAAAACGAGATACCAATAGGCAAAGAAATTTTAGGCACCATTACAGGCACACCCACATCACACAAGGTTTGTGCCAAAAAGCCTAAATACTTAAAGCAACACAAAATGCCTATGTTACATGCCAACCCCACCACCAAGGCGAGTTTGCGATAACGCTCTTGTCGGTCTATCACAAGGCCTGCCAAATAGTTGAGCAATACACAACCCAACATTAAGAACACATAGACAGGCTCACCCCATGCATAAAACACAAGTGAGAATAGAACCAACGTGAGGTTCTTTGCCATAAATTTCTTCTCGCCTACTGCAGGACTAAACGCACGGTCTATAGCCGCTGCCGTCATGTAGCACAACAAGAAGAGTGGCAGAAATACGAATAAAAAGAATAAATCGGAGAAAACCACCTTTGTTTATTTTTTGTGTTTAATATTTTCGAAGAAGAGTTTAAAACCTTAGCTACAACTCAACTATTAGCCTTTAGCAATTCGGTAACCGCATTAGCCAAAATCACACCATTTTTTTGAGCACCTTGCTCATTGGTGTGCGTACCATCATAGGTATTCGTAAAGTGTTGCAACTCCTCTGCACGTTTCACACAACACACTTTGTCTTGTCGCACCACATCCAGGTTTAATCTACGCCCCACGTTTTCAATAATATCACCCGTTTGGTTAATTTTTGCCTCACTCACCGCCGTGGTTTGCAAGGGGGTGAACAGAATGATACGCGTTTTCGGAAAATGTTTTTTCAACAACAAACAGTCATATTGCACAGAGGCTGCTAACGAAAGCGGAAAAACCCGTGGCATATCGGGCAAACTATTTGTGGCGAGTGTTTTAAGTTGTGCCACATTTTTAATGCTAAAAGCCTGCGGACGTTTGTTCTCAAACCAAGCATCGTTCGTGCCTGCTGCCACAATAATTAATTGAGGCGTAGGTTGCAACTTATTACGGCATGCAGCAATCAGTCGGCACACCTGGTTATATATTACATTATTGTCAGAAATACGTCCCACGTTTTCCTTCAAGTTTTTCGTTGTGCGTGGCGTGTTTGTCCAAGTAGCCCCACTCCGAGCATAGCTCACACAAGTGGCATGTTTAAAACACTGTGCAAACCAAGTGTTCCACCCACGTTTACTTGTACAGTCATCGCCACCGAGCCAAGTGTTCGAGTCACCCAATAACACAATGTGCATGCTGTCGCACACATCCTTTTCGCTACTAAGAGTTATATCTTTTGTGTGTGCACCACTTGATAGAGCAAATACACACAGAAGCATCAGTATAAATACTTTTTTTTTCATAGATCAATCGATGTTTAAGGGTGGTTTTTTGCTATAAAATCATGCAGTACAGTCGGATTTAGCCACCCTAAAGCCTTTTCATCATCACAAAGCAACGTGCAAATTTCAAGTTTGTGCCATGCCTATATAAGCAAAAAAGCACCGCCTTAAAAAAGCGGTGCAAAGTTAGCCTTTATTGCTGAATTCCACAAGGAAACAAACAAATAAATAAAAATCTAAGAATTAAGGGTAGTTTTTAAAATACCACCATTTAATCAAAGCTTATTTCACCAAGCATGCATCAAGCAAGGTTTCAATAGCCTCTCGGTCCATCTTTTGTCCTATAAAGACGAGTTTTTGCATACGGTCGCCATATTCATCGTCCCAATCCTTCAATGCTGCGGGATTTTGCTGTTTAAATTTTTCAAACTCATCAGCAGGCATAGTGGCATACCACTGCCCTGCCTGACTGAGCGATACTTGTTTGCCCGCCTGCTCAAATACGTAACACATATCGGACTCATCTTTAAAGTAGCAAATACCCTTACAACGTATTACACTCTTAGGCCAAAGACGTGCTACAAACTGGTCGAACTCTACCATATCGAACGGCTTACGGCGCTTATAAACAAAGGTGCTAATGCCATATTCCAATGCCTCACCCTCTTCCTCGTTCTCTAATCCGTGGTGATGATGACAATGACAATGGCAATGATCGCCATGCTCATGCTCATGTTCATGCTCATGATGTGCAGTTTCCTCCTCATCACCTTCAACCTCCTCAATCCATCGTGCAGAAGTTGCCACTTTGTTAAAATCAAAAGCATTCGCATTCACCAACTTGTCAAGGTCCACGTCGCAATAATCACACGTAATAATCTCAGCCTTAGGTTGCAATTCACGCAAAATAGCCTTGATATGCGCCAACTCATGCGGTGTAACCTCCGAAGCCTTATTCAGCAAAATAGTATTACAAAATTCCACCTGCTGAATTACCAAACTTGCCAAGTCATCCTCAGCATATTGTTTTTGGCAAAGGTCGTTACCCCCCTCAAACTCATCGCGCAAACGCAGTGCATCCACCACCGTCACCACAGAGTCTAAGCGTGCTATACCCTTTGTTGCAAGGTTAGGATACATTTGTGGATATACCGAAATAGTTTGTGCAATAGGCGCAGGTTCACAAATACCACTTGCCTCAATCACAATATAGTCAAAACGCTGCTCCTGCACCAAGTCGCTCAACTGCTGCACCAAGTCCATTTTCAGCGTACAACAGATGCAACCATTTTGCAAAGGCACCAAGCTATCATCGCCCTCGCCCACAATGCCACCTTGGGCTATGAGGTTCGCGTCAATGTTCACCTCGCCAATATCGTTCACTATCACAGCAAACTTAATGCCTTTTTTGTTCGAGAGAATGCGATTAAGCAAAGTTGTCTTTCCGCTTCCTAAATAACCCGTAAGAAGCAGCACGGGGGTCACAGCTCTATTCATTGCAATATTTTGTTTTGAAAGATTTTTGAAAATTGCTATGCATTGCAATATTTCTTTTGAAAGATTTTTGGAAATTGCTATGCACACAAACAGCACGTCGCAAAGCGAAAACTTATAAAAGCCATTCTTCTGCAATCTTCTTAAAAAATCCCATCGGTTCTACATGCAAATTTGCAAAAAATGTACCAAACATAATAGTTCACTTCAATATTTTACCATTTTAAGCATGCTTTTTTGTACTTTTGCTCCTAAAATATTTAACTCAAGTTTCGGATTTAGCAAGTGTAGACTTGACTAAATCCGAAACTTGAGTCACCTAATGTTTTAAATTTTATGAGTAAGAAAAGCGAATACAAATTAAAGAACGAAGCCTTTTTGGCTGATAAAAAGACACAAGAAGGCGTAAACGAATTGCCCAAAGGCGTGCTTTATGAGGTTGTAAAGAGCGGTAATCCACAAGGTCGCCGTCCTGATTTGCGCAGTGTGGTTTGTGTACACTACACCGGACGACTCATCAATGGCAGAGTGTTCGACGATTCACGTAGCGAAGGCATCCCCGCTGCATTTCACCTCTACGAGGTAATTGATGGATGGCAAATAGCCCTAAGTCAAATGCGTCCTGGCGACCGTTGGACCATCTACATCCCTGCAGCTTTGGCATACGGCAGTCATTCGGATGGAGACATCCCAGGAAATTCAACCCTCATCTTCGACGTAGAACTTATCAGCATTGCATAGTGTAAGTATTTTTCCAAGTTCTTGTATTACTTAATTACTTAGGAATCAATTAGTTTGTAATACTTAACACTTATTACTTAATACTTAATTCTTATGTCCGAGAAAAAAGCGCGACAGTCTAACTTAGAGCTATTGCGCATCATAGCCATGTTTATGGTTATTGTGCTGCACTCCACCTTTACCACCTTTGGCTATGCCCGAGCCAATATGGTACAAGCCCACCCCACCCGATGGTTAGGCATCATCACCGCCGCCGGAGTCTGCATGGGTTGCGTCAACCTTTTTGTACTCATCACTGGATGGTTCGGAACCACCTTTCGTCCGCGTGGCATCGTGCGTATCGTGCTGCAAGTCATCTTTATTTCGGCAATAATGACCGCCTTTGCCTATGCCATGGGCTATAAAATGCCTACCGACATAATGGGCTACTTCCGCCCACTATGGGGCTACTGGTTTGTTAACAGCTATCTGTTATTATACCTACTCACCCCTGTGCTCAATGCCTTTGTGAGTCAAGCCGACGAACCCACCTTGCGCCGTTTTTTAATAGCCTTCTACCTATGCACCATTCCTGCCTCATACATATTCTCAGACCTAAACGTAGGTTACGCCACAGTGCCCTTTATGGGACTATACCTTTTAGGCCGCTATCTGCGACTATATCTTTCACCCCGTCTGCAACACGTGTCAAACTATAAGTTCTTAGGGGTATGGACCGTCTGTGTACTTGGCATGAGCCTCCTACTTTGGGGAGCAGGCATGATAGCACAACCTTACATCGGCATGCTCATGCCCATTTTTGCTTCATACACCAACCCCATTCTCATATTTTCAGCAGTAGCGCTCTTACTTTTCTTCTCGCGTCTAAAACTACAAAGCAGCATAGTCAACTGGTTAGCAGCAGGCAGTTTCACCGCATATCTCACCCACCAGCACCTACTTGTGCGGAAAGAGTATTTTGCCTTTATTCGCCAACTCGATAAAGACACCCACTCTACCCTACTCTTTATGGCAGAGATGGTTTTGCTGTACCTTGCCATTTATCTGCTTAGCGCACTCATAGATGCCCTACGCCGATGGATTTTTAAACACTGGGCGTAACTCCTTTTTTCTGTCAAATTGCTTCCTTTTCGCATGGTTTTATTGGTTCTTATTGTCGGTAAGTGGCTTGTTATGATGGGTTACCCCGTTAGGTAGGGTGTTCAAAATCCATAATATTTTTCTGCACTATTTCATCGAATTTTTGACGTCGATAAATTACATGGATAAATGGGTCACCCCATTAGGTAAGGTGTTCAAAATCCATGATTTTTTTCTGCACGGTTTTATCGGGTGTTTATTGTCGGTAAGTGGCATGTTATTATGGGTTACCCCGTTAGGGGTGAGATAAGGTAGCCAGGTATGTGAAGGAGGGTTTTACCCGAATTCTCATGCCTGGTTTACGTATGCCATCATACCACACGGGTCACCCTGTTACGGGTGCGATTGCACCTAGGCGAATAGCCGTTTTCATTTGTGTGTGATTTGGCGCGTGATTAGTGGACATTATTCTACAT